>WNFD01001687.1_pt1 | contig 22204 bp, 18 predicted proteins | sample 5400491 | NCBI WGS metagenome assembly WNFD01 (sample SAMN13153343, study PRJNA577476) | soil metagenome | isolation source: 120 cm saprolite under Douglas fir tree site 2 hole 2 replicate 2 | place: USA:California | collected 2015-04-18
GGTCTTCTGGCAAGAGGGCACCGTGGTTTGCGTGCTCGCGTCCGAAGGGAACACCGACGAGGTCGTACAACTGGCGTACGCGAAGGCCGTGAAGGTCTGACCTCAGGGTGATGCGAGAATCGGGGCGCCCCACGGATTGACCCGCGCGATGAGCCTCAGATTCTCCTCGCTTGCCCCGAACGGCAAACATCGGGCAAAGCGTTCGATCAGACCTTCCACAGAGGACCGCTAGACGCGCGCCGCGGACTCGCAGTCCGCGGTCGCCGATATAGGCGCCCGCCCATGCCCAAACGACGATCGCACCGCTCCTCCTCCGATTCAAAGCCCTCGAGTCCCTGGGGGCCCTTTGGGGGCAGTCGCCCACGGTCTTCGAAGGACCAGCATGACGTATGCCGACGGGCGCGAGATTGTACCCGCGCCTCGGATTGTACCCGCGCCTCAGATGGACTACTTAGGACATCCAGGAACAGAACAGGAAAAAGGCAGAGGGACTTTGCAGACCTCTGCCTTACCACTTGGCTACGGCGCCGAGAGACGTAAGCTTCCAATCTACATAGCGTTTCTCAATCCACCACGCGAAAGGCTGCGAACCTCTACCTCACAAACCCCTGCCTCACAATTAGGCCACGCCGCCCCGACAGAGACAAACTCCCACGCCACTTAGAGTTTCTCAGCTCGCCTCCCTCGGTACCAGCGACTGTTGACAGCGAGATAGAACACGCTACGGCCGCTCTGGTGGAAACGCTTGACCGTGTCGGGTCGCCCTAAACGGATCCCGAGCTTAAAGCAGGGCATGCGCGGCTGCGTTACAACAAGTTAACGAGGTCGTTGCCGGCGACCGCCTCGATACCTCTTACGATCTGGACCGAAGCTGAGCAGGTTTGGAGCTTCTCGGTTTGTCGCCGACGTACCGCGGATCGGGCCTCTCGATGGAAGGTGACCGGCTACTCAGCCTCGCAGTCGACGTGGCTGCCAAGCGCAGTCTCCAGGGCGTATTACAGACTATCGTGCGAGGTCTGGCATCACAGCGTGGCGTCGCCTTGGTGCGGATCTCGTTGCAATCGCTTGGCGACATCTGTGATGCCTGCTTCCTCCGCGCCGAGTGTCGCGATCGCACGCAGTGTTTCCACTTGGTCGCGAGCGGCGGTACGCCGGTCAGTTCGCCCGATCAAGACTGGTCGTTCCTCCAAGGCTACTTTCGCCGCCTCCCCATGAACGCCTTCAAGGTCGGACAGGTGGGCGGTCGGGGACAGCCATGCTGATCAAGGACGTCGCATCGGAGCGCGAGCACATCGCCCGACCCGAGTGGGTTCGGCGCGGCGGCCGAGCTGCGCGCGGCGTTCAAGTCGTTGCGATAGCTCGAGACATATGACCTCGCGCCGGCTGATGACGCTCCAGGTCGTCGTACCGCCGCCTCAAAAGCTCGGCGCGGTGCCGCATGGAGCACGCGTCATCGCGCCGATCACGAGCGGAACCTTCGAAGGCCCGCGCCTGCGCGGCAGGGTCTTGCCGGGCGGAGGTGACTGGACCCTTTTGCGGTCCGACGCCGTTCTCGAGCTCGATCTGCGAATCACACTCGAGACCGACGACGGGGCCTTGATCAGCATGACGTCCTTCGGCCTCCGTCATGGCCCGCCTGAGGTGCTCGCGGCGCTCGCGCGAGGCGAGTCCGTCGATCCGTCCACGTACTACTTCCGGACTGCTCCCAGGTTTGAAACGAGCGCGCCGCGGTATGAGTTCTTGAACCGATTGATCGCCATCGCGTCGGGCGATCGCCGCGCGAACGGACCGATCTACACCATCGACGAGATCCTCTAGCCATGCGCCCATCGGACGAGGGTAAGCGACCCATGCGCATTCGGCGCAGGGACGTGCTCAAGGCAGTCGCTACGCCTCTCGTGGCTGGTGCCACGAGGGCCTTGGCCGGATTCACGCAGGATGCCCACGCCGACAACCGCGTTCTCATTCCGAGCGAGGGAAAGACCGCCATGACGTCGCGACCATTGATAACGGTGAAAATCGCCGCCGCTCCGCCGCAAAAGCTCGGGACGGTACCTCATGGCATTCGTAGCGTCGTGCCGGTCACGGGAGGGGACTTCGAAGGCCCGCGGCTGCGCGGCAAGGTTCTGCCTGGAGGAGGTGACTGGCTGTTGCTGCGCCCCGACGGCGTTCTGGAGCTGGACCTGCGCATAACGCTGGAGACAGACGATCATGCGCTGATCTACATGACCTTTCAGGGGCTGCGTCATGGCCCGGCTGACGCCATTGCCGCCCTCGGCCGTGGAGAGGTCGTCGACCCCGCGCGCTACTACTTTCGAACCCTGCCGCGATTCGAGACCTCGACGGAAACGTACGCATTCCTGAATCGCATCGTCAGCGTCGGTGTCGGTGAAAGTCGCCCGGACGGAGCGGTGCACCGGATCGACGAGATCCTTTGACGACGTCGAGCCGACAAGCCAAGTGAGTAAGGAAATACATGAATGGACACTCATCATGGGGGTAGCGACGCAGATCGTCGGCAGCGGTTTGGCGCCGAACGGGGCGCAGGCCCAGCAGCGGGAAGCAAACGAATCGACCTGCAGCGACACAACCTCGGCGTTCCCGGACGCGAGGTCATCTAGGTGCGCGGACGGTCTTCACTCGTGACAGCCCCAGGACGGCGGGAATGAACACGGACGACAATTGGACGAGGGTCTCGCGACGAAGGTCTTAGGATCACTTCGGTATCGACCGACGCCATCGTCTAATGGATTCGCGTTCCCTCACGTGCTACGATCATGTGTCAGCTGTTCATCATCCAACTCGGGGGTTTCATATGTCCGCGCGGTGGTCGGTTCCCGTCAGCCTCGCCTGCAGTCTGGCGTGCTATCCGCTCGTCCTTCAGGGGCAGGAGAAGAGCCTCCCTCAGCAGATCGCCGACGAGCTGGTGCGGCTCGCAGGGGGCATCCACGCGGGCTACCGGTTCAATCACGCGAAGGGCATGGTGGTGACGGGGACGTTCACGGCGGCCGCGGGGGCGTCCTCCGTCAGCCGCGCGGCCCACCTTCAGAGCGGCACGGTGCCGGTCACCGTGCGCTTCTCGAATGCCAGCGGAGTCCCCAAAATTCCCGACACCGACCCCGGTGCCGTCCCGCGCGGCATGGCCATTCGATTCGGGCTTCCCGGCGGCGCCTACACGGACATCGTGGCGATCTCGCACAACGGCTTTGTGGTGGGCACCGGCGAGGACTTCCTGGCGTTCCTCAAGGCGATCGCTGCGACGCGCCCCGCCAGCCCGCAGCCCTCCCCGGTCGAGGCATTCCTCGGCAGCCACCCCCGTGCCCTGAAGTTCGTCCTCGATAACAGGCCGTTGCCTGCGAGCTTCGCCACGCTGGCGTACTATGGGAACAACGCGTTCGTCTTCGTTGACGCGAAAGGAACGAAGCGGGCCGGGCGCTACCAGATCATTCCGACCGCCGGCCTAGCGAGCCTCGACTCCGCTGCTGGTTCGAGGGCCGGGCCGAACTACTTGTTCGAAGAACTGCCGCGTCGCCTGGAGCGCGGCCCAGTCCAATTCCGGCTCTTCGTCCAGCTGGCGAACCCGGGTGACCAAACCAACGATGGGTCCATCGTGTGGCCTGACGATCGCAAGAGGGTGGAGCTGGGCACCATCAGCCTGACCATGGTGGCGGCGAACAATGACGAACTGCAACGGTCGCTTACGTTCAACCCGATCTACCTCACTGCCGGCATCGAGCTGTCCGACGATCCCGTGGTGCCGCTCCGCTCGGCGGTGTATGCCCTGTCGGTGGCGCATCGCCACTAGGTTTGGAGAAACCCCACAGGCGGCAATCCCGGGATAGGGAGACCGCGATGACCAGCGTTGCGCACCACGGGGGAGCCACGCTCGGCGGCCTCCGGCGGCTACGCTCGGGTCAGCTGAATCAAGGTGATCTCGGCCGGCGCGCCGAGCCGGAGCGGTGGGCCCCAGTAGCCCGTCCCCCGGCTCACATACAGCCACATCGCTTCCAGCCGGTGCAGCCCCGCCACGAACGGTTGAAACAGTCGCACGAGCAGGTTGAACGGGAAGTACTGCCCGCCGTGGGTGTGCCCCGAGAGTTGCAGGTCGAACCCGACCGCGCGGGCCGCAAACGCGCTCTTCGGCTGGTGTGCGAGCAACACGCGCACATCGCTCGCCGGCGCCCCGGCGACGGCGGCCGCGGGATCGGAAGCGTGGGCCGTCACCAGCCCGCTGGCCGACAGGTCCGTGACGCCGGCGAGCAGCAACCGCGCCGCCCCGCGACGGAGCAGGCGGTGCGCGTTCAGGAGCGCGCTGAACCCAAGGCGTTCGAGCTCGCGCACCCAGCCGGCCGCGTCCCAGTAATACTCGTGATTCCCGGTGACGAAGTACTTCCCGAGCGGCGCGCGCAGCGCCGCTAACGGAGCCACGTCGTGCCGCAGGGCGGGTGGGAACCCATCGGCCACGTCGCCCGTGAGCGCGATCACGTCGGGGCGCAGGCCGTTGGCGGTCGCGACGATCCGCTCCACGAAGGCGCGCTTGAGCGTCGGCCCCACGTGCAGATCCGAGAGCTGTACGATCCGCAGCCCCTCGAGATCCCCCGGGAGGCCTGCGATTGGCACGTCGACCGTTCGCACACGCGCTGGGCGTTGGGCACGCCAGGTCCCCGCCACCACCACGGCCAGCGCGCTCCCGACCACGCCGACGCTGAACGCGCTTGGGCCGAGCCACGACCGCAGGTGCAGCGCATCCCCCGCCAGCACGAACACGACCAGGAGCGACGACAGCCCCATCGCGCTGAACCCCGCCCACTCGAGCGCCGACGTGAGCCGCCCGCGCCGGACACGCCCGGCGAAGAAGGCCGCGAAGGGCGCCAAGGCGAGCAGCACGATGACGGCCCACCCTGCCGCCCGCCACCCCGCGGCGAGCGACGTGTGGGCCAAGAGGCGCTGCCCCACATACACGTGCAACAACGACCAGATGCCCGAAACGAGCAGCACGCGCTGGCCGACCCCTGAGCGCCACTTCATCGGTTCCTCGATCTCCGCCACCGGCTCAGTCGGCCGGGACTTGGGCCGGCCTAGGCTCGGGCGCGCCGGTCCACTGCTTGACCAGACGACCGACCCAACTGCCGAAATCGTCGAGGTAGGTGTACACCACCGGGACCACCACGAGCGTGAGCAAGGTGGACGTGATGAGGCCGCCGATCACCGCGTGCGCCATCGGTGCGCGGAACTCGGACCCTGCGCCGAGCGCCAGCGCCGTTGGGAGCATACCGAAGATCATGGCCAGCGTCGTCATCACGATCGGCCGCAACCGTAGCTCACCGGCGTCGATCAGCGCGTCGCGGCGCTCACGTCCCGCCGCGCGGGCCTTGTTCGCGAAGTCGATCAACAGGATCGCGTTCTTCGTCACGAGCCCCATCAGCATGATCACGCCGATCATGCTCATGATGTTGAACGTGCCGCGCGTCAGCATCAATCCCAGCATCACCCCGATCAGGGAGAGCGGGAGCGACAACATGATCGCCAGCGGCTGCAGGAAGCTGCCGAACTGCGACGCGAGGATCAGATAGATGAACACCACGGCCAGCGTGAGCGACTCCAGGATGTAGCCCACCGTCTCGATGAAGTCCTTCGACTCGCCGCCGAAGTCGAAGCGATACCCTGGAGGCAGCGCGAGCTTGGTGAGCCGCGCCTGCACGTCCGTCGTCACATCGGTGAGCGGCCGGCCTTGATAGTTGCCTTCAATCGTAGCCACGCGCTCCAAGTTCAGCCGCTTGATCTCGTTGGGTGCAGCCGAAAGCCGGATCGTCGCCACTTGCGCGAGCGGCACCATGACGGGGACCCCCGTCCGGCGATCGAGCTGGCTCGAGGCCAACGGGATCCTTGCGATGTCGCTCTCGGTCTGACGTGCCTCGGGCGCGAGCCGCACGACGACGTCGTGCGCGAGCCCCGTCTCATCTTCCCACGTGCCCGCCTTCTCGCCCGCGAGCACCGGTCGCAGAGCGGTCCCGACCGCTCCAACTGAGAGACCGATGTCGGCCGCCAGGTCGCGGTTCACGTCCACGGCGAATTCGGGCTTCCGTCCCTCGAGGCTCGAGCGCAAATCGACGAGCCCTGGAACGTCCCGGATTGCTCGCAGCGTGTGGTCGGAGATCTCCTGCAGGCGCACCAACTCCGGGCCCTCGAGATTCAGCTGGATCGGCGCCTGGCTGCCGCCCGCGGCGCCGAGTTGCACGATCCGCGCCGTCACCCCCTGGAACCGGGGGAGCACCTTGCGGAGATCGGCTTCGAGCTCCTGTTGCGTGCGTGGGCGCGCGCTTTTCGGGGTCAGCTTCACGTAGATCTGCCCCTTGTTGACCGCCTCGTTCTGCTGGGCGCCGCCGATCGTCGTATAGGCGAGCGCCACTTCGGGCTGCGCCATGACGTAGCGCGAGATCTCGAGCGCCTTGTCGGCCGTGTACGCGATCGACGACCCGACCGGGGTTTCGATCGACAGCGCGGTCTGCTCGTTGTCGGAATTCGGCATGAACTGCCCACCCACGAGGCCGAGCCAGAACAGACTCATCGCCGCCACGAACGCGAGCACGGCGATGCCCATCGTGGCAAGCCGGTGGTCGAGTGCCCAGGCGATCACCCCGCGGTAGCGCTGCCCCAGCCCGTGGAACGAGTCGTTGAACCGCACGAGGGCGCGCCCGATCGGCCCGCGCTGCGCCCCGCCTTCGGCCTGCGGATCGTACCACAGCGACGACAGCATCGGGTCGAGTGTGAACGACACGAACAGCGACACCAGCACGGCGAACGCGACCGTGATCCCGAAGGGGAAGAAGAACCGTCCCACGATCCCCTTCATGAACGCCACCGGAATGAACACCGCGATCACCGAGAACGTGGTCGCGAGCACGGCGAAACCGATCTCGGCCGTCCCGCGCCGCGCCGCGGTGTAGTGGTCCTCTCCCCGCTCCACGTGCCGCACGATGTTCTCCCGCACCACGATCGCGTCGTCGATCAGGATCCCGATCGCGAGCGACAGCGCCATCAGCGTCATGATGTTCAGCGTAAAGCCGAACGCGTAGATCGCGAGGAACGAGGCGATAACCGACACCGGTAACGTCAACCCCGTGATGACGGTCGAGCGCCACGAGTTCAGGAACAGGAACACGATCAGCACGGTGAGGAAGGCGCCTTCGATCAGCGTCTTCTGCACGTCGTCCACCGAGTTGCGGATCCAGGTCGAATTGTCCTGGATGGTGGCGAGGCTTACCCCGTGTGGCAGCGTCCGGTTGAGCTCGCCCATCATCAGCTTCACGCCATCGGCCACTTCCACGGTGTTCGCCCCGGAGGTCTTGCGGACCTCGAGGGCGACGGCGCGCGTGCCATTCACGTAGGCGGCGTCACGCTCCTCCTTCTGCGCGTCCTCGATCCGCGCGATCTGGCCCAGGCGCACCGGGATGCCGCCCCGGGTGGTCACGATCAGCTTGGCGAAGTCCTGCGGGTCGCGGATTTTGCCCGCGACGCGCACCAACTGTTCCGCGCTCCCGCGCTCGACCCGGCCGGCCGGCACGTCACCGTTCTCGCGCTGGACCGCGCTCGCCACCATGTCGGGCGAGACCCCGAGGGCGTTCATCCGGTCGGGGAGCAGCAGCACGTGGATCTCGCGCTTGAGCCCGCCGACCAACGACACGTTGCCCACGCCGGAGATGTTCTCGATCCGCCGGCTCACCACCTCGTCGGCGAGCCGCGTCAGGTCGCGCAGGGCCCAGTCTGGCCCTTGCACCGAGAGCACGAAGATCGGCTGGTCGGACGGATTGGCTCGCGAGATCACCGGGGGGTCGATGTCCTTGGGCAGATCCTGGCGGATGCCGTCGATCTTGGCGCGCACGTCCGCCTGGGCATCCATCACCTTGGTGCCCAGGTTGAACTGCACGAAGATCGTCGAGAATCCTTCGGTCGAAGTCGATTGGATCTGCTTCACGCCCTCGACCGTGTTCACCGACTCCTCGATCTTCTTCGTGACCTCGCGCTCGACGGATTCCGGGCTCGCGCCGGTGTACCGCGTCTGGATCACGAGGAAGGGGAATGCGACGTCCGGGAACTGATCGATGTTCAGCCGCCGGTACGAGAACAGCCCCAGCACCACGAGCGCCAGCATCATCATGGTGGCGAGGACGGGCCGCTCAATGGAGAGATCGCTCAGGAACACGGGCTCAGCCCTCCCGGCCCGCGATCGTGACCGCCTGGCCCGGCTCGAGTCCGCTCACGGGTCCGGCGATGACCGTCTCACCGCCGCTCAGGCCGGTGCTGATCTCGACGAGCGAAGCCTGCTCGTCGGTCGCGCCGACGGCGACCTCGCGCCGGGCGATGCGCCCGCCGTCGACCACGAGCACGTATGTCTTGCCGCCCGCGTCACTGCGCACCGCGCTCGCGGGGACGGCCACCGCGCCTTTGACCTGGCGCAGCACGACCCGCCCGGAGGCGAACAACCCGCCGACGAGCCGGCCACCACGGTTCGGGACCGTCACGTACACCTTCACCTGTCGCGTCGCTGCGTCGACGGTGGCGTTGACGCGGGCGACCCGACCAGCCAGGCCCGGATCAGTCACGCCGGTCACGGCGAGCAGCACCGCTGCCCCCTGCCGCACGTCTCCCACGTATTCGCTCGGCACCGTGGCCTCGAACTCGAGCTCGCTCGTGTTGACGAGCTGGAACAGCAAGTCGCCGTCCTTGACGCGGTCCCCCGAATCGACGCCTCGCTGGCTGATCACCCCGCTCGCGGGCGCCCGCACCGTCGCCTCGTCGAGGTGCTTCTTCGCCTCGGCCTCGCGCGCCTCTGCGGCGCGCAGCGTGACCTCGGCGTTCTCGACGTCGCGCGGGGCGACCGCGCCTTCCTTGAAAAGGTTCTGCATCCGCTCGTAGTCTGAGGCAGCGAGCCGGCGTTCCGCCTGCGCCGAGAGCGCGGCGGGCTCGAGGGCGCTGGCGCGGAAGCGCGCCAGGGCCTGCCCCTGACGCACCGCTTCTCCCTCCTTGACGAGCACCGCCTCCACCACCTCGGCGATGGGCGCCGCGATCCGGATCGAGAGCGATGGCTTGAGCGTGCCCGAGACTGGGAGGCCGGCGATCAAGTCGGCCCGCGCGGCGCGCGCCACGTCGCTCGCGCCGAGCACCGTGACGGACCCCGAGTCCGCGGCCCGCGCCGCGCGCGGCGCGGCACCCACCCGCTCCGGACGGCGCACCGCGAGCACGGCGATCAGAGCCACGCCCGCCAGCGCGCCCAGGATGATGTAGCGCTTCATTGCTGTGCGTCCTTCAGGTTGGAGGCTTGGGCCAGGTGCTCGATCGGCTGCTGGACGACCGGGACCGGACGCCCCAGGGCGCGCTCGAGCTGCGCCAGCGCGACGAAGTAGTCCCGTGTCGCCTGCACCTCGTTTACCGCGGCCTGCTGCGCGGCGACCCGCGCATCGGACACCTCGAGCTGCGTCGCCATGCCATTGGTGTAGCGCACCCCGGCGAGATAATGCGCTCGCTGGGCTTGGCGTACCGTCCCCCGCCGCGCCACCAAGAGGGCGCGGGTGCGCGCGACCTCGGCTTTCGCTTGCGCGACGTCGAGCTCCACTTGGCGCTGCAGCGAGTCGCGCTGGGCCTCTGCCCGCAGCACGGCCGCACGGGCTTGCTCGACCGCCCCGGTCGTGCGGTAGCCGTTGAAGATCGGGAACGACAGCTTGAGTTCGCCGTTCCAGCCGCGCCGGAACTGGTCGCCCGACCCTGGGAAGACGCTCTGCGGAAACGCCTGCTCGTTGTACGTGGTCGTCGCCTGGAGGCTGGGCCAACGATCCGCGCGGGACACCTTGAAGAGTTGCTCCTGCTGCACGACGTTCGCATCCGCCGCCGCGAGGGCCGGCCGATTGGGAGCCGGGAGGGAGTCGGTCGCGAGCACCGGGACGGTCCCGTCCGGCGAGTCGAGCGGGGTGGCGAGCACGAGGGGCTGGGTCGCAGGAACATTGAGGACCCGCTTGAGGTCGAGCACGGCGAGGTCGTAGCCGTTGCGCGCCTGCACGAGCGGTGGCTCTTGGTTCGCGGCGTCCACTTCGGCGCGCAGGAGGTCATACTCGGCTCGGGTGCCGGCTTGCTGGAACAACCGCACCTGGTGGAGCTGCTGGCGCGCCTGGTCCAGGTTGTCAGCGGCAATCGTGAGGAGCCGGCTCTGGAGCAGGGCATTCCAGTAACTCTGCTTGACCCGGAACGCGATCCCGGCCGCCGTCTCCGCCTGATTCAGCGACGCGATCTGGCGAAACGCCTTCGCCGCCGCGAGCCCCGCGCCCACCTTACCGCCCTCCCACAGGAGCTGCGTCGCCTGCAGCTGCACGTTCCATGTGTTGGGCGCACCGAACGGCGTGTGCTGGAACAGCTTGGTGAAGGAGCTCGTGTCCGACCCGCCGAGCCCCTGGTAGATCGAGGCGAATTGCCGGGTGTAGAGGACCGAGCCGGTGATCTGGGGCAGGGCCGAGGAGAAGGCCACACGCACCTGACCGTTCGCGTCGAGCACGCCCGCACGGGCGACGCGCATGGCGAAGCTTTGGTCGAGCGCTCGGTCGACGGCTTCGGTCAAGGTCAGCCGCAGCGTGTCGGGCGGCGTCTGCGTTGCCGCCGGCGCCGGTGCCGCGGCGAGGACGGCAGCCAAGGTCAGGGTGACGACGATCAAGCGGCTCATCCGCCCTCCTGCGGGCGCGCGGCGAGCCCGGCGAGCACGAGGGTGAGTCGTTTGCGCAATTCGTCTTTGAGGGGAAACGGCGGCACTGCCGACTCGAGCCACATCATGATGGTCCCGTGGTACACATCGGCGAGGACGTGGTGCATGCGCTCCGGTGGGACGTCGCGCCGCAGCTCGCCCGTCGCCTGGAGCTGACGCACTACGTGCACCCCCATCTCGTCCCACCGCCGGCACACCGGATCGGCGGGGTCGTGCTGACAGCGGGCCCACTCCAACGCCATGTGCTTGGAGAGCTCCCGGTCCTCTTCGTAGAATGTTGCGAACTGGACGAAGAAGTCGCGCACCTTCTCCCACGCTGCCACGCCGCGCCCGAAGATGTCGCCGATCTTCTCCTCGGCCTCGGCCACCCACTGTTCCGAGAGGTAGCCGAACACGGCTTCTTTGCGGGGGAAGTAGTTGAAGAACGTGCCCTTGGCGACGTCCGCCCGCTCGCAGATCTCCTCGACCGTCGTGGCCGCGACGCCGTGTTTGCGAAACAAGGCGAAAGCGGCCTCCACGATGCGCTCCTTCGTCTCTTCCTTCTTGCGCTCGCGGCGGGAAACTTCAATTTCTGGAGTCACTTAGCACCCTATACCGAGACCAAGAGTGACTGCGGTCATTATTGGAGCGAGAACAATATTGACCGCACGCCACTACGTCAAGCCTGCTCCGGAAGTTTCGTCCCGCGGGCTTGAAGCCGCCGTGAAGCGATGCTGAACCGCTCCCACCGAACGCCGGTAACGGCGAGCGCCCGTGGTCGCGAGGAAGGAAGCGCGCAGCGCGAATGCAGCCCGGGACGCGATTCGCGCGCGGGGCGCTGCGGCGGATGTGTTAGAAGCTCACGGCTTTGCGAATGGTGACACCCCAGCGGCTGCCCGTGAACCCGGTCCCGAACCGATAGCCCACCCCAAACTCCCCCACGTCGCCGCGCACGGCGCGCGTCGGCCCGAGCCGCAGCGCGACCCCCACGTCGCCCCCGAGCCGCTGCGGGTCCCCGGCGTACCACGCGCCACCATAGTCGAGGAACGGGGCCACACCGACCGCCAGGAGGCCCCACACCTCGTCCGCGACGAGGATGCGATCTTCCAGCGCGAGCCACATCATGCGCGTGCCGGTGAATTCGTGGATGCCGAAGATGCGGGGGCCGTTCCGCGTCGCCCACAGGTCGAATTCGCTGCCGGGCTTGGGCCGGCGCAGGGCCGCGCCCTCGAAGTGAAGAATCACGGTGTGACCCGACAGGTTCTGGCTCGCGACCGTCAGTCCACCGGAGACGCGCCCCGAGTCCGGTGCCCCCGCGGTGAACACGCCGTTCCCCGCCACGCGCAGCACGGCGAACCCGCCGGGCCAGAGCGCCGAGACCCGGCCGCTCACTTCGGTACCCACGCCCGCTTGGTCCGACGGGTACCCCCACGCCCGCGGCGCTGCCCACACCCCAATGTGGAACAGCTGCGAGACGTTCACGTCCTCGCGCCGCGCGTATGAGTTGAACCGCTCGAGCACCTGGTAGCGCACGTGCGCGAGGTCGAGCCCGGTGCCCACCGTGCCGAACACCGAGCGCGGAATCACGCTCGCCGATTCGGGGGCGAAGTCCTCGCGGCGCCACTGACCGGCGAGCCACAGCCGCTGGTAGTCCTGCGTGGTGGCGTGGGGGGCGAAACCCGCCATCGCGCCGAAGCGCAGCGCCCGGCGCGCCAAGCTGTCGAACAGCGTGCCGTTCCGGAACCGGAGCACGCGCTCCGATGCCGCCTCGCCGTCGGTTGAGAGCGTGCGGTCGGCCGCCGTCTCGTAGAACGGCACGCCCAGTTGCCAGAACCCGGCCTTACCGTCGGATTTGGCGTTGTACTCGGCGCCGAGGCGGGTGCGGCGCCCGAGGAAGTGGGGGCTCCAGTACCGCAAGTCGACGATGCGGCGATCGGGGGTGCGGTTGTACACCGCCGTGAACGAGGTCGCGGTCCCGAACAGGTTCTCCTCCACGAGGCCGACGAGCCACGTCGCGTCGCCGCCCGCCGACGAATACCCGAGCTGCGGCTTGGTGCTCCAACCGTCGGTCGTGGCTACGCGCACCGCCAGGCGGTGGTCCAGCCGCGTCGTGTCGATCCGCACGCGGCTGAACACGCTCAAGCCCCGCAGGGCCCGCTCGCTCTCCGCGACGCGGGCCGAGTCGTAGGGATCCCCAGGGTTGACGAATAGCGTGCCGCGGATCACGCTCGCCCGCGTGCGCGCATGCAGCCGGTTCACGAGGCGGGCCAGGAACCCGAGGGCTTCGCCGTCCTGCACGTCGAAGATGTTGCGGTTGACGACGATGATCGTGTCGATCGTCGGCGGGGACGACTGGGCGCTGAGCCCGCGCGGCGCGCGCATCGCGAGCAACACGAGTCCGACGCCGACCGTGCGTGCGCCCCACCGCCCGGCCGCGTTACTTGACCAAGTCAATGCGCTGGCGCAGCGAGTAGGTCGCGTGGCGAGCGGGGTCGTTCCATTGCGTGAAGTACAACGTCGCGTCGACCCGCCCGGCGATGTGGCGCAAGCCGCGGGTCGCCAACAGGAACGTGCCACGTACCGAGTCCGGCTTGAGCGGCCGGCAGAAGCACGTCACCGTGGCGTAGGCGGGAATGCGCGCGGGCGGCGGTCCGAGCGGGTACGGCACATTGGACCGGAGGTCGCGGGCGCGCCCCAAGTCGAGCGCCAACGTGATCGAGTACTCGGCCCCCACGCCGACGCCGGGATTGAAGTCGTAGCGGGCGATCCCCACGTCGCCGCCCCCGTGCGTGGTGTCGAGCGAGAGCCGGGCGAGCGTGAGCGTCGCGTCCTCGGCGGCAGCGATCCGCCCGTGCCATTCCCAATGTGCGTACGACTGAAGGCCGAGCGTATCATCGCGCCGCGTCGTCGGGTCGCACGCCGCGAGCCACACGAGCAGCCACGAGACTGGGAGCAGGGGGCGGAGGGCGTCGCGGAGCATGGTCACGAATAGGGCTGAGAAAGCTAACACCCGGTGCGATGGGGTCCCATCTGTCCGCGCTCGACCGGGGGACGCGACACGTGGGGCACGGGGTCGGTCCCGCGCGCCGCTAATACTGGCCCAGGTAGCGTTGCTGTTCCCACTCACTCACCTGCCCGATGTATTCCTGCCACTCCTTTTGCTTCGCCTCCACGAAGCGCTCGTAGATGTGCGGGCCGAGCGCCTCACGGACGACGTCGTCCTTCTCGAGCATTTCGAGCGCCTCGTGGAGATCGCGCGGTAATTCGTCGATGCGGTGGTGACGCCGCTCGCGGAAGCTCATTGTGAAGATGTTCTTGTTTACCGGCTCGGGCGGCTCGAGCCGCTGCGTGACGCCGTCGAGCCCGGCCGCGAGCTGCACCGCGAGCGCCAGGTAGGGACTGGCGGAGGGATCGGGCATGCGGAGCTCGCACCGCGTGCCGATGCCGCGGCGGTCCGGAATCCGAATGAGGGGCGAGCGATTGCGCATCGACCACGCCACGTTGGTCGGCGCCTCGTAGCCCGGCACCAGCCGCTTGTAGCTGTTGACCAGCGGATTCGTCACCGCGCAAAACCCGCACGCGTGCTTGAGCAGCCCCCCGATGTAGTGCAACGCCACCTCGGACAGCTCCCACTTTCCTTCGGGATCATGGAAGGCGTTCTTGCCGCTCTTGAACAGCGACTGATGGGTATGCATCCCCGAGCCGTTCTGGCCGAAGATCGGCTTGGGCATGAACGTCGCGAGGAACCCGTGACGGTAGGCCACGTTCCGGACGATGAACCGGAACGTGGCCAGGTTGTCCGCCGTCTCGAGTGCGGGGGTGTAGCGGAAGTCGATCTCATGCTGGCCCGGGGCCACCTCGTGGTGGCCGGCCTCTACTTCGAAGCCCATCGACACCAAATCCCGCACGATGAGGCGCCGGATCTCCTCCGCCCGGTCGACGGGCGTCTGATCGAAGTAGCCGCCGTGATCATGGGTCTCGGTCGTGGGCTCGCCGTTGTGGTCGAGCTGGAAGATGAAAAACTCCGCCTCGACTCCCGCCATGAGCTCGTAGCCCTGCTTCTGGGCAGCCGTGATCTGGCGCTTCAGGGCCTGGCGCGTGCACCCCGCGAACGATGATCCGTCGGGGTTGTAGATGTCGCAGATGAGCCGGGCGACCTTGCCACCTTCGTCGTCGTACGGGAGGATCCGGAACGTCTCGAGATCGGGCTTCAACACCATGTCCGACTCCTCGATCCGCACGAACCCTTCGATCGACGAGCCGTCGAACATCACGTCACCCTCGAGCGCCTTCTCAAACTGGCTCTCGGGCACCTCGACGTTCTTGTTGAGGCCGAGAATGTCCGTGAACTGGAGCCGGAGAAAGCTGACCCCCTGTTTCTTGCAGAGATCGAGGAGATCGCGTTTCGTGGCACCGGTGGTTTTCGGGGCAGTGGTGGCCATGGCTCAATGATACCGTGAGGGCGAGACGGGCAGTAAAGGGCGGCAACGGGTTGACCTGCCGCCCATTGCCGCCCTTGGTCGCGTGCTAGCGCTTCAGCTCAGACGTCGTAGTAGAGGAAGAACTCATACGGATGCGGCCGCAGCGCCACGGGATCGATCTCCTTGGCGCGCTTATACCCGAGCCACGTCTCGATCAGGTCGGGCGTGAATACCCCGCCCTCGAGCAGGAAGGCGTGATCCGCCTCCAGCGCCGCCAACGATTCCCCGAGCGACCCTGGCGTGTTCTTGACGTGCTTACGCTCCTCCGGCTCCAAGTCGTACAGGTCGACGTCCATCGGCTTGGGCGGCTCGATCTTGTTCTTGATACCGTCCAGGCCCGCCATCAAGAGCGCGGCGAAGGTCAGGTACGGGTTCGCCGACGGGTCGGGTGCCCGGAACTCGATGCGCTTCGCCTTCGGCGACTTGGAGTACACCGGGATGCGGCAGATCGCGGAGCGATTGCGCTGCGAGTAGATCAGGTTGATCGGGGCCTCGTAGCCCGGTACCAGCCGCCGATAGCTGTTGGTTGTCGGCGCGGCGAACGCGAGCAGGGCCGGGGCGTGCTTGATCAGCCCGCCGATGTACCAGCGCGCCGTGTCCGAGATCAGCCCGTAACCGTTGGCGTCGAAGAACAGGGGCTTCGTGTCCTGCCACAGGCTCATATGGACGTGCATCCCGGAGCCGTTGTCGCCGAACATGGGCTTCGGCATGAACGTCGCCGTGTAGCCGGCCTGGTGGCAGATGTTCTTCACAATGTACTTGTACATCATCAACTGGTCGCCCATGCGGGTGAGCGTCTTGAACCGCATGTCGATTTCCGTCTGCCCCGCCGTGCCCACCTCGTGGTGATGCACCTCGACGTCGATCCCCGAAGCCATCATCGCGAGCATGATCTTGGAGCGCAGGTCCTGGAGCCGGTCGACGGGCGGCACCGGGAAATAGCCCTCCTTGTGGCGCGGGCGGTGGGCCTGGTTCGGGGAGCCGTTGGCGCCCGAGTTCCAGATGCCTTCTTCGGAATCGATGTAGTAGTACCCCTCGTGCGCGTTCTGATCGAAGCGCGCCGAGTTGAAGATGTAGAACTCGGCTTCCGGCCCGTAGTACGCGGTGGTCGCGATCCCCGTCTTCACGAGGTATTGCTCTGCCTTCTGAGCCACGTAGCGCGGATCCCGCGAGTAGCGCGCCCCCGTCACGGGGTCCACGACGTCGCACGTGAGGGACAAGGTCGGCACCTGGAGGCACGGATCGACGAAGGCACTCGCCGGATCCGGGAAGAGCAGCATGTCACTCTCGTTGATCGCCTGGAACCCCCGGATCGACGAGCCGTCGAACCCGATCCCCTCCTTGAACAGCTCCTCCGTCAACTCCTTGAGCGGGAGCGAAAAGTGCTGCCAGGTGCCGGGCAGGTCGGTGAAGCGCACGTCCACTACCTGCACCCCGGCGTCCTTGGCCTTACGGATCACGTCGGCGGGTGTCGCGCTCGTCCCAGGCTTGCCCGCCTGCGGGGTGGTGGTGGACTGCAACGTCGCGGTCATGGGGTCGCTCCTCGAGAGGCTCGGGTTACTCGCGCACGCGCACGGTTGATGCCACGAACGACGAGCACCCCACCGGGGGTTGGGGGAGCCGGGCGCTGGTGGATGGCGCGCGCGAACGTACGGCAGGCATGCGGGAACCTATCCGGGGTGTTGTACGGTGTCAACCGTTCCGTGTCATCGACGCAACGATCGGGAATCGCGGACTGATCTGCGTCGCCACAATACGCGCGCATGACAGCGGGACTGTGCGAATGCTGCACAGTTTTCCAAACGTCGGTCAGCCGTCCAGTGCCGCAACGAAGTGCCACAACTCGACGGCCGAAAATTCACCGAAGCGGTCCTGGATCTCGCGCTCCGACCACTCGAGGAAAATCCAGCTCGTCGTCCGGCGTCGCTCGCCGCTCGCGAAGTGCAAGCGGCCGCGCACGGCTCCCGCTCCCACGTCGGAGTCGGGCTGGATTTCAAGGAACACCTCCCAGTGCTCGTCGCCGCGCTTGAGCTCGCCCATATGCTTGGCGCGGTCCTGACCGGGAAAGGCGGCGCTCACGATTCGGCCCGCAGAAGACTCACCCCGATACACTACGCTCACCCGCCGATTCCTGCTAGTTAGATTGCCGCTCTCATGAACTGTCATGCCTGCGGTACGGCACTCGCGCCTACGGCGCGGTTCTGCCACAAGTGCGGTGCGCAAGTGGGGGGCACCCAGGCCGGCGGGTGGCGAGCCGGCTTGCCATGGGGCGTCGCCGGTCTCGCGTTGGGTGCGCTGATCGCGGTCGTCGGGCTGCGGCTCGGCGCCGCCCGAGCCCAGAGTGGGGACGAACCCTCGCCCCCTTCGGCAGGCGCCGGGCTCCGCGCGCCCGACATCTCGCAGCTGTCGCCCGAAGAACGCGCCACCCGGCTCTACAACCGGGTGATGCGACTCCACTCCCAGGGCCAGGCCGACAGCGCCGAGCTCTTCCTCCCGATGGCGCGTCAGGCGTACGCCATGCTGCCGGCGCTCGACGTAGACGCCCGCTACCACATCGGGGTGCTCGCGCTGACGGCCGGCGATGCCGCTGCAGCGCTCGCCCAAGCCGATACGATCCGGCGCGCCGCGCCCACGCATCTCTTCGCCTTCATGTTGCGGGCGCGAGCACTGGAGCTGCGGCACGATACGGCGGGGGCACTCCGCGCCTATCGCGAATTCCTGGTGCACGAGGCCGCCGAGCGCGCGCGTCAGCGGCCGGAGTACGCCGACCACGCCGAGAACCTCGACGGCTTCCATGGGCAAGCGACCGCGGCAACCCGTGGTCGGGGGGACGCGCGTGGGCGCTGAGACCCCGCGGGCCATCCACCTCGCCCACAGCCCGGACGCCGACGATGCATTCATGTTCTGGGCGCTCGCCGCCGGGCGCATCGACACCGCCGGGCGGCGCTACATCCACGAGCTCGCCGACATCGAGTCGCTGAACCGGCGCGCGCTCAAGGGTGAGCTCGACGTGACGGCGGTGTCGTTCCACGCCTACGCCTACCTCGCGGATCGCTACGCGCTGCTGGCGCACGGGGCGAGTTTCGGCGACCGCTACGGGCCGCGCATCGTGGCACGCCTCCCCCGGCCGGGCGATCCGCAGGCGGCGCTCGCCGCGCGCGATCTGAAGATCGCCGTCCCCGGCGAGCTGACGACTGCGTTTCTCACGCTCCGATTATTCCAACCCGCGGCGCAGCACGTGGTCGTGCCGTTCGACCAGATCGAGGCGTACGTGGCCGCGGGTCGGGCGGACGCGGGGCTGTTGATCCACGAAGGCCAGCTCACCTACGCCGATCGCGGCCTGCACCTGTGGGTCGACCTGGGCGAATGGTGGTATCGCGAGACCGGGCTGCCGCTCCCGCTCGGGGGCAACGCGGTGCGTCGGGACCTCGGGCCAGCCCTGATGGGCTCCATCGCCCGCGACCTCAAGGCCAGCATTCAATACGGGCTCGCGCATCGCGCCGAGGCCCTCGCGCACGCCCAGGCCTATAGCCGCGGCCTCGACGACGCCGGCACAGATCGCTTCGTCGGGATGTACGTGAATGCCTACACCGTCGACTACGGAGCGATCGGCCGCCGCGCGCTCAGCGAGCTCTTCGCCCGGGCGCATCGCGCCGGCTTGGTTCCCGGCCTCGTCGATCTCGCGTTCGTCGCCGCCGCCTGAGACGCGCCCCGCCGCCGGGGCTATCCAGACGGACCGCGCGGCACCATTTTCCGAGGGAATCGTCGAAGGAGTCGCAGCGTGGCCGACATGGCGGGACCGGTCCAGATCCTGGTGGTGGATGACGAAGAGCCGATCCGGAACGCCCTCAAGAAGTTCCTCACCCAGCAGCAGTTCGAGGTGTACGCCGCCGGCTCTGGCGACGAGGCCTTGCAGCAACTCAAGCGCCACCGCATCGCGCTGATGTTGTGCGACATCCGCATGCCGGGCACGAGCGGCGTCGATCTCGTGCCCGACGCCCTCGAGATCGAACCCGAGCTCGCGATCCTCATGCTCACGGCCGTGAACGACGCCACGAGCGCCGCGCTGTGCATGCAGCGCGGCGCCATGGACTATCTCACCAAGCCGATCGAGCTCGCGGACCTCGGCCGGGCCGTGCAACGGGCCCTGAAACGGCGCGAAATGCTGCTCGAGAACCGCCAGCTCAACCAGTGGCTCAAGGAAGAAGTGACGACGCGCACCGCCGAGGTGCAGCGCGAACGCATGAAACTCGAGCGGCTGTCGATCGCGACGCTCGAGGCCCTCGTCAATGCGCTCGAGGCCAAGGACCCGTACATGCGGGGCCACTCGGCACGGGTCGCCGACCTCTCGGCCACGGTCGCGCACCAACTCGGCCTGTCCGACGAGCTGGTCGAGACCGTCCGGGTCGCGGGCCGGCTGCACGACATCGGTAAGATCGGCACCCGGGAATCGGTGCTGAACAAACAGGGGACGCTCACTCCGGACGAGTTCGAACACGTCAAGCAGCACGTGGTCATCGGCTCGCAGATCCTCGCTCCCCTGATACACCTTGGCGACATCATCCCGGCAGTGCGCCATCACCACGAGCGGTTCGATGGCACCGGCTACCCGGACGGCTTGCGGGGCGAGGAGATCCCGCTGAGCGCGCGGATCATCGGGGCGGCCGAGGTCTACGACGCCCTCACCACGTCGCGGGCCTATCAGGAGAAGATGACCCCCGAGCAGGCGACCGCGCGGATTGCCGATCTTTCGGGTACGGTGCTCGACCCGAAGGTGTTCGAAGCGCTGTCCGCGATCGTGGCGCGGCGTCACACCCTGGTCTTCCTGGACGAGAGCGCCGGCCCCACGGACTGAGCCCGCGCTGTGCTGATCGCCGTCACGGGGGCCACGGGATTCGTGGGACGTCACGTCGCGCGCTTGCTCGCGTCCCGCGGCCACGGGGTCCGCGCGCTGGTCCGAAGCACCGCCCGCCGCTCCGGGGCGCTCGCCGGGCTCGCCGTGGAGACCGTCACCGGCGACTTGGCGGATGCGACGGCGCTCGCCGCGCTCGCCCGCGGTGCCGATGCCCTCATCCACCTCGTGGGAATCATTACCGAAGCGGGCGCGGCGACCTTCGAGGCGGTGCACGTCGCGGGCACGGGCCGCCTGCTCGCCGCGGCGGCGGACGCCCGGGTCCGCCGCTTCGTCCACATGAGCGCCGTGGGTGCACGCGACCAGCCGGGGGCGACCCCCTATCACCGCAGCAAATGGCGCGGGGAAGAGTTGGTCCGCCGCTCGGGCATTGCCTCCGTCATCTTCCGGCCGTCCATCATCAGCGGCCCCGAGAGCGCTCCCATCCGCACGCTCGCCCGACTGCATCGCTGGTCGCCGCTCGTGCCCGTGTTCGGGGATGGTCGGTTTCCCACGCAGCCCGTCTGGATCGAGGACGTCGCCCTCGCCTTCGCGCTCGCCGCGGAGGATGCGGCGTTCACCGGGGCGTTCGAACTCGGCGGCCCCGCCGCCCTCAGCTACGAGGCGTTCCTGCGGGCGATCGGCCGCGCCACCGGCCATCCCCGCCCGCTCGTGCACGTGCCGCTCGCCCTCGTCCGGGCCGCGGCCGGTGTGTTCGACCTCGTGGGGCCGCGCGCACCGCTCACGAGCGATCAGCTGCAGATGCTGGTCGAAGGGAGCGCCACACCGGCGAACGCGATCGAGTCGACGTTCGGCATTCGCCCCCTTCCCTTCGAAGAGGGGCTCATGCGATTCCTGCGATCGGAGGACGGATGACGGCCGCCGCGTGGGGCGCCGTCCTGGTGGGAACGCTCGGCAGCGGCGTCCCCGCCTCCGCCGCAGCGCAGAGTGGCGCGCGCGACTCCGTGGTATACGTGCTCGCGCCCACGAGCCGCTTCGAGGTGAAGACGGGCACGGCAGGGCTCTTTGGATTCGCGGGTCACGAGCATCTCGTCCGCGCGCAAAACCCGTCCGGGCGCATCATCTATCGCCCCAACAGCCCCGCGGACTCGCGGGTCGAGATCGTCGTCGCGGCCGAGAGCCTCGAGGTGCTCACCCCACCGGATACGGCCGAAATTCGCAAGGTGACCGAGGCGATGCGGACCGAGATCCTCCGCGTCGATCGCTATCCGGTCATCCGGTTCGCCTCCACGACCGTCACACCAACGAGCGAAGGGCTCCGCGTGCAGGGTCAACTCACGCTCGCTGGCGCGACGCGCGACGTGGCCGCCGAGCTGCGCCTGGACATCGCGGCGGATACGCTTCGGGCGACCGGCCGTTTCTCGGTGAAACAGACTGATTTCGGGATCAGGCCCTATCGGGGCGGGCCAGGCGGGACAGTGCGAGTGGCCGACCGCGTGATCATCGAGCTCGACGCAGTGGGGCTCCGCGCGCCGGACCCCTGAAGTCGCCTCCCAGAAAAACCAGACCCGGGGCTTACAACTCCCCGGGCTGGCGGTCGGGCGAAGTGGCCGTCACACTTCGGCCGCGACCCTTTACATGATCTTCCTGATGCTCTACGCGCGGCGTTCGACGGATGTTTCGAGCGAGACGTCGTACCGTCCTGCGCGTTCCACACCATTTGATGCATTGACCCCGCGGTTGGTTGCGCCGGCGCTCGAACGGACGTGCTCGCCCAAGCGCACCGCCCCGCGACCCAACCGGGTCCGACACTGTGACCGGCGTCACCAGACCGCGTCGGCCGGAGGCCCCGCAGGTCGGGGCCTTGGGACTGGCCCCAACGTACGGTGCGGCGAAAGGCCAGAAGCTTCGGAAACTGCGGCCTAACGGACCAGGTCGCAAAACGCTATGTTCTGATCCGGCCACACGTTGCACCCGGGGCACAACCCCTGCCCTAGGGTGCAGGTAGCCACCGACCACGCTCCATATTGGAGACAGGGCATGCCGGTTTCGCGCCTCAAGTTCGAATCGCTACCTCACGCGATCTTCCTCCAGCGCGTGTCCGGTCCCCAGGCCGCCACCACGCTCGAGGCGCGCCTCGGACAG
>WNFD01020485.1_pt1 | contig 22193 bp, 23 predicted proteins | sample 5400491 | NCBI WGS metagenome assembly WNFD01 (sample SAMN13153343, study PRJNA577476) | soil metagenome | isolation source: 120 cm saprolite under Douglas fir tree site 2 hole 2 replicate 2 | place: USA:California | collected 2015-04-18
GGCAAATGCGCCGGGGTTTGATCAAGCCGTGACAACGGTTGCATCAGCCCCCAGGCTTGGCGTCGGATGTCACGTGGTGCTACTCGACGGCTCTTCGCAACTGTCACCATCCCAGGTTCACACCCTCCTGGAAGGACGAGATAGCACTGCCTTCTGCCGGAATTCGGGGGCATTCGCCTGGCGGGTCGTGACTGGCGGTATCGATCCTGCCCAGGTCGAGTTGGAAGCGGTGGCCCAGATTCGCAGGCTGCAAGCGGCGGGGATTTCTGTGACTCATCTCGATACCCACAAGCACTCCCATATCTTGCCGCAAATATTACGCCCGTTATTGCGAGCCGCCCAAAAATGTGGAATCCGAAAAATGCGAAATCCCTTTGAGCCATTGCGACTGGCAGGCTTGCTTCAGCGCCCCCGGCTATGGAAGCGATGGATCGAATTCCGGACGTTGTCAACCTTCGCTCGATCTTTTTCGGATATGGTGAAAAATGCCGCTATGATCACCACGGATGGAACCATAGGCATGGTGGCCACCGGCGCCTGGAACCAGGAACTATTTCAATCCCTCATCGAAAATCTGCCCGACGGCACCTGGGAGCTGGTTTGCCATCCCGGCTATAACGATTCGGAGTTGCAGAGATTGCCCACCCGGCTCCAGAAATCGCGAGAGAATGAGTTGGCAATCCTGACCGCCCCAGCCCGTCGCGAACTACTGGAACGAAATCGAATCGAGCTTATCTCCTATCGCGATCTGGATTAAGCTGGCATTTGGGATCAGCAACTATTTCAGTGTGGGGCATGGGTGCGGATGGCAAGTCTTTCCTTCAAAAAGCCGAGGCTCGCAACATCAGCAACCAAGGTGCGAGGCTTTCAGGAATCGAGCATCAACTCACGCCTGGGGATGTCATTGGCGTGCAATTGGGCGACAAAAAAGCGCGATATCGGGTAATTTGGATCATCGATGCCGGTCACCTGCTCAAGATCCAAGCTGGCGTGCAACTAGTCGACGGGCAGCAGTGCCCGTGGCTCGACCAATTAGCGCAAACGGAAACAAAACCCGCTCCCGCCGAAACAAAACCAGCTCCCGCCGCTGATTCGCCTCAAAATAAACGGAGGTTCGAACGTCTCAGGATCCGCTTTCCTCTCGAATTACGCGACAACCGGGCTACCCGTATGCAGACCAACGCCACAGACATTAGCGGCCGCGGCTGTTATATAGAAACCATGTTGCCACTGGCTCGGGGCACGGAACTAAACATTTCATTCTGGATCGAGTCCGAAAAAATCGATATCCAGGCCGTGGTCAGAGCATGCGACGGCGGTGTGGGCATGGGAATAGAGTTTACCGGCATGGACCTGGAAAGCCAGAAACGTCTGCAACGATACCTTGAAAAACAGGGTCATGAATCAGAATCTTCCACCGCTCCAACCGGCGCTTCCTAGACACACGCCCGTTGTCAGGTCCACAAATCTGAATCCAAGCAGCGCCATTTCCATCGAATCTGGAGAGTCTGTTGAGAGAGCGAAAAGCCCGCTGCATGAAGATCGGGATCACGTGTTATCCCCACTATCACGAGGTAGAAGTTTCCCGGTATCCCCTGTTCGACTATCCGCCGTACGATTTGGCGCTGGCCACGCGCATGGCGGAAGTATCGGAACTGTATGAGCTCGACCTGCTGCACGTCCATTACGCCATCCCTCATTCGGTGAGCGCGATGCTGGCGCGCCAGATGCTTGCCGCCGGCCCTAAACATCGCAAGCTTCCCTTCGTTACCACCTTGCACGGAACCGATATCACGCTCGTGGGACAAGATCGGTCATACCTGCCAATTACTCGTTATTCCATCGAGCAGAGCGACGGTGTGACCGCTATCTCGGAATATTTGCGCGAACGCACCGTGCGGGAGTTTGAGATCAAGAACAATATCCAGGTGATCTACAACTTCGTAAACTGCGACGTATATGTTCGCGATCCGGAAGCAGCCAAACGTCGCAGCGAGTATGCCCCGCGTGGGGAACGCATTCTGGTTCATCTGTCCAACTTCCGTCCGGTAAAGCGAATTACCGATACCATCGAGATCTTCGACCGTGTGCGCAAGAAAGTCCCATCCAAACTCTTGCTGATTGGCGACGGCCCCGATCGTTCACGCGCGGAATGGCTAGCAGTTCAAAAAGGCATTCACAATGACGTGCTGTTCCTGGGCAAACAGGATCAGGTTCACGAAAAGCTCGCTCTGGCGGATGTGATGTTGCTGCCCAGCGAATTGGAATCGTTCGGACTGGCTGCCCTGGAAGGCATGGCGTGCGAAGTTGTTCCCATAGCCACCCGCGTGGGCGGCGTACCTGAGGTGATCGAGCACGGCAAAAGTGGCTACCTGGCCGACGTCGGAGATGTGGAGACTATGGCGCGCTATGCCCTCGAGTTGCTCACTGACAATAACCGGCTGCGGGAGATGAGCCAGGCCGCTCGCCTGGTATCAAAATCCCGCTTCTGCTCCAGCGAAATCATTCCGCAGTATGAGGATTTTTACCGCCGCGTGCTGGCTCGCTCTTCATAAAGAGCTGCGGGGATCGCGCCCGCGGTCTCCAAAATCGGCAAGCGAAGACGCACCAGGGTTCCCTTTCCGTCGTGGCTGTCGATGGTCATGTGCGCGGTGTCGCCGTACAACACCTTCAATCGTTCGGCGACGTTCGCCATCCCAATGCCGGTTCCGCCCAGCCCAGTCGGCCTTTCCAAGAGGTTTGCCGCACCCATGCCAACCCCATCATCTTCGACTTCAATGATTAAGTGGGATTCGGAGATCCGGCTGCGCATATAAATGCTGCCGCCCTCGATCTTCGAAGCCAGACCATGTTTGATCGAGTTCTCCACTAAAGGCTGAAGCAACATGCTGGGAACCATCAAGTCCAGGGAAGCCGCGTCGAGCTCTTTCACCACTCGCAGCTTGTCGCGTCCGAAGCGAACCACCTCAATGTCCAAATAGTTATCGATAAACTCTAATTCCTCACGCAGGGGAACGTAGGCGTCGCTGCTGCTCAACAACCGTCGCAGAATATTCGCCAGCTTGATGATCAGTTCGCGGGCCGTATCTGGATCAAAACGCACCAATGAAGAAACTGAGTTCAAAGTATTAAAGAGGAAGTGCGGGTTGATCTGGTTTTGCAACGCTTCCATGCGGGCCTCCATCAACAGGCGTCCCTGTTCTTCCAGCTTGATCTGGATACGTACGCTGTTCCAGATCTTCAGTTCGATTCCGATAACCGTAATTGACGTAGCATAGATCAACATCTCAACCCACCACTTTGGGCTCTCCAGGCTGTAAGTGGCCGATGGAAGAAAACGGGCGAGTTCGGTCTGCATAAATCGCAGCGCGACGATGGTGGCAAAAAACATGATCTGCCAGTCGAACAGGCGAGGCGTGGGCAGATTGCGCCGGATCCATCGGTAAATGCTCAGATCAATAAATGGAGAGAACGACCAGATATCTTCCCGGTCAGGAGCCAGATTGCGCAGCTGCCCTACCGTGAAACCACAGAGCAAATTGAAAGGCAGGGTTGCCCATTCTCCGTGCAATAGAGCCGGCAGCGCCAGCATTGCGCCCCCGACCATCCCAGTGAAACGCCCGCCCAGCACACCGAGCAGAATCGTAGTCTCAAACGATAAATCTCCTGCCGAGAAACTCTTGGCCCCGAACCGTATCCACACACCCAAAGTCAGAGGAATGGCAATCCATAAGATCAGATAAATTCTCTGCTTGAGCGAGCGCTCTTCCCGGAACAACAGTGACTTGAATTCGACGGAGCGGCCCAGAATGCTGGCCGCAGAGGCCGCCACGCCCAGCTTGATCAGCAGATTGATGAGGATGAGTCGCTGTTCCATAAGACCCACTGAAGAAAATGTAGCATGAAGCCGGGGTAAGAGCCGCAGCGGTCGTTAAGGGCTGAATGCCGACTGCTGAATGCTGAGTGCTCCTTCAGAACGGTCCAATGATTCCTCCGATCTGACGCGACGCCGGTGCTGCCATTCGCGAAGCTTGCTTTTGACCTTCCATTACATCCAGATACTTCAACCCGGAACCAGTATTAAATAAAATCACCGTGTCTTCGGGCGCGAAGAAACCTTTGTTGCGCAGCTTGCGATACGCGGCCAGCGCGGCCGCTCCTTCCGGCGCGGCAAAAATTCCTTCCACTCTCGCCCAGTGCCGTAGCGCATCCATGATTTCATCGTCAGAAACCGCCACCGCCGCGCCGCCACTCTTTTTCAAAATATCGAGAATAAGGTAATCCCCATAAGGCTTAGGGACCCGCAGACCTGCCGCCAAAGTGCTCGCGTTCGGCCAGAATTCTGCACTCGGCTTGCCTTCATCCCATGCTTTAACAATTGGTGCACAACCAGATGATTGCACGGAAACCATTCGAGGACGATCCGATTTGATCCAGTCCAGTTCCTCCATCTCGTCAAAGGCCTTCCACATGCCGATCAGTCCAACTCCACCGCCAGTCGGATAAATGATTCCATCCGGCACGCGCCATCCCAATTGTTCGGCCGCCTCGTAGCCCATGGTTTTCTTGCCTTCCACTCGGAAAGGTTCTTTCAGTGTCGAGACATCAAACCAGCCCTGCTTCTCTTTACCTTCGCTAACCATACGGGCACAGTCACTGATCAGCCCATCCACCAGCGTGACATTCGAGCCGTAAATCTCGCACTCCACGCGGTTGGCAAGCGGAACATCCTTCGGCATGAAGATGTAGGACTCAAGACCTGCCGCCGCTGCGTAAGCCGCCAGCGCACTCCCCGCGTTTCCTGCCGACGGGATCGCCAGCTTTTTCAGACCGTACTTCTTGGCTATGGTCACCGCGGCCGAAAGTCCGCGCGCTTTAAATGATCCCGTTGGATTCAGCCCTTCATCCTTGATATAGACGTTGGGAAATTCCCGGCTCGGCAGCATCGGCGTGAAGCCTTCCCCCAGCGATACTGGCTCGGCGTCCGGCAACACTTCCGCATATCGCCACATCGTTGCCGCGCGTCCACCCAGTGACGACGACTTAAAGTTTTTCTTTAAGGTCGCCAAATCATAGCGGACATACAGCACACCGCCATCTTTGGGACAAACCGTCTGCGGATGAGAGGCGTCAATATGATCGCCGCACTTGGTGCATTCGAGGTAAGCGATGGGGGCCATCGGGAGTTACAGCAACTTAAAGATGATTTCTTCTAGTCAAAGAACCACGATTTTTTAGTTTAGGCCGGCAGACGCTTCAACAATCCGTTAGCTTTGCGAAACCAGGGACGCTCCCGGCGTTTCAAATATCCCGGCATGGTCGGCTTCTTGGCCAGGATGCGTTGCGCCCATTCACGCGCTTCCGCGTTGCGCTGCTGCGATTGCAGAAAACAAGCGAAATTGTAGTAAGTCTCCGAGAGCGTCGAGGTTCTTGTGACCTCGCGGAATAACGCCTCGGCCCGATCTGGCTGGCCGGTGTTGGCATAAGCCTGGGCCAGCAATCCGGCAGCGCGCTGAAAATCGTATTTCGGGTCATGAGACACTACGCGCTCCAGATCAGGCACCGCAGCAACGAAGTCTCCCATTCCAATTGCGGCAATGGCTCGCCGATAGAAAGGATCAGGAGAATCGGTGCGTGACGAAATGGATTTGTCATAACAATCGCGTGCCTGCGCGAACTTCCCTTCTTCCAGATACAGATCAGCCAATTCTTCGTAATTGCCGGCGGACGGATTATCCAGAATGGTGGCTTCTAGCTCCTTGATGCGGCGGCGGCGGGGAAAGACTTTGAAAGATTGCCGAAGCAGACCCGTGTCGGGCAGCACCTCGGCCACAATGTATACCGCCGCGCCTAGCCCACCGCCAAAAAGAATGATCCAAAGCCAATACGTATCTGGGCGTCGGCGAATAAAGTGAAAAATCGCCAGCCCCTGCAGGATGATCCCCCAGGGATAAAAAATGTTGAGCAGGGATCCCATACGATTCTGCGCAATATAGCATGCGGACACGCTGCCTTATTGCATGCGTGTGGACCTGTTCTCCGGTAACGAACCTTTCCCACTAACCCCGGTCCAGGGCAATCGCAATGCTAAAATTGTTCTAGTGAAAGCCCCCATCCGTCTTTTGGCCATCGATATCGATGGCACCTTGCTGAATCCCCAGTTCCAGATTTCGGATACTGACCTCGCCGCCTTGCGCCGTGCCCAATCGGAGGACGTCGAAGTCATACTAGTCACCGGACGCCGGCATACCTTCGCCTTGCCGATCGCTCAGCAGCTTGGCTTCGATCTTTGGCTGATCAGCTCAAATGGCGCCGTCACCCGCTCTCTGTCAGGCGAGACTTTCCATCGCGATCTGCTTCCCGCCGCCACTTGCCGCAAACTCTGCTCGGCGATGCAGGATTTTCGCGGCAACACCGTGTTAACTTTCGACACCGAAGTCAAAGGAGCAATCGTACTCGAGCATATGCAGGAGTTGAACGCGAGTATCCAGCGCTGGCTGGAAAAGAACATCCAGTACATTGACTTCGTCATCCCGATTGAGAAGTCATTGACGGCCGATCCGGTGCAGGCTATGTTTTGCGGTCCAATCCCGCGCATGCAACAAGCTCTGGCCGCTTTGCGCACGCCTGGATTTGAGAACGACATCACCGTCTTACGCACGGAATATCCAATTCGTGATCTGTCAATTGTCGACGTCCTCAATCAGGGCTGCTCCAAAGGACACGCGCTGAAGCGTTGGGCCAATCACCGCGGCATCCCGCGCGAACAGGTCATGGCCATTGGTGACAATTACAACGACATCGAAATGCTTGCTTACGCCGGACAGCCGTTTATCATGGGAAACGCGTCCGAGGAATTGCGGGGCAATGGCTGGACCGTCACCTTATCGAACGACCAGAACGGCGTGGCTGCGGCCATCGAACAAGTTCTAGGCAGTTCAGCCGTCACCGTCTAGAATTAAATTTCCGCATGAAATTGTGGTTTCAATTCGGATTGATGTTCGGGCTGGCGGTATCTTCAGCCTTCGCTTCCGAGCTCGCCATTCTGCATAACGGCTTCTCGATCCGGCATGAAAAGAGCGAGATTGTGGGAACTGTTACCCGCCTCTATCTGGGTACGGATCGTTCTGGCTACGTGGATATTCCCACCAATGAGATCGACCGATTTGAGAAGGATCTCACACCAGCGGTTCTCACACCTCCGGTTCTAGCACGTCCAAGCGAAGTCCCGCTTCCCGAGCGTCCTCAAAGTTTGAACGAAGTGATCGATACCATCGGCAATCGCCACCACATCGATCCCGATCTCATCAATAGCGTGATTCACGCTGAAAGCGGATTCAACGCGCGTGCCGTGTCCCCCAAGGGCGCACAGGGCCTGATGCAACTGATGCCGCACACCGCGTCGCAACTGGGTGTCGCCAACGCCTTCGACCCTAAGTCCAACGTAGAAGGCGGCACACGTTATTTGCGCGAATTGCTGGAACGTTACAACTTCGATCTGGTGAAGGCCCTGGCCGCCTACAACGCCGGACCACATCGCGTGGAGCAGTACCGTGGTGTGCCGCCGTACTACGAGACTCGTGCTTACGTCGCGAGCATTATCCGCGACTTCAATCGCAAAAAACGTGCACAACAGAGAATCTCGGCTGCGTCGAAGTCAAAGGCGGTCACAAGTCAGCCACAACTTGCGTCGACGAAAAAGCACCCAGAGACCTCCGCTTCCCAAATCGAGCCTCTCCCTGGATCGCACTGAGCCATCATTATCTACGGGCTGTTAGCCGCAGTCTTCGCCATTCTCGTCTACGTGCAGTTTCGAACGTGGCGCAATTTTGACTGGGCCACCTTCTGGAGCCAGACCGACCAGGTCAACAAGCGGCACATTTTCCATGCTATCGGCCTGATTTACCTGGCCTATGTAGTACGAGCCTTTCGCTGGAAAATTTTCCTGCGCCCGGTACGGCCGAAAGCATCCTGGTGGGGTTTGGTTGCGCCCACTTTGATTGGCTTCGCCGGACTCGCCATCCTGGGAAGGCCGGGAGAGTTGATCCGCCCCTATCTGATCGCACGCAAGGAAAATCTGCCATTTTCATCGCAGCTGGGCGTGTGGGCGGTAGAACGTATTTTCGACATTGGCGCTTTCACCTTACTGCTGATGATCGCGATCTTCGTCGCACACTCACCGAGGGAACTCGAATACTACGGGCGATTTCGCACCGCGGGCCTGATCTTATTGGGCATCGTCATTGGGATGACGGCCATAGCCATCGCCATCAGCCGCAATGGAGAAGCGCTGGCCAGTTGGGTGGAGCGCCGCTTCTCCCACCTAGCGGCGAATCTGGGAAAAAGAATCGCGCTTCGCGTCCGCGAATTTCACCGCGGCCTTAACACCATTGACAGCGTTTTCTCCTTTCTTCAACTGGTGGTCGTTTCGGTCGTGATGTGGTGCATGATCGCGGTGGCCTACAAGGAAGTAACTCACTCTTATGGTGTCGAGGAACTCGAGATACCGCAAACTCAGGTCCTGCTGCTGATGGGATCCAGCATGGTGGGCTCGATGATTCAATTGCCGGGCGTCGGTGGCGGCTCGCAACTTGCCACCATTGCGACGTTGGAGCACGTCTTCGACGTACCGCACGAATTAGCTGCCAGTTGCGGAATCATGTTGTGGTTGGTCAGTTTCGTTGCCGTAATTCCCCTCGGCCTGTTGCTGGCTCATCGCGAGCGACTTTCTTTCCGCAAACTCGCGGCAGAGAGCCGCGAGCAAGAGCAGGTCAGCCTGCCTTCCTCCCCACCTCCTGCCTCCACTTGAACTTCTCATAAAGTCTGCATGTTCCAGTCAGGGAGCCACTTGCCTGCGTCGAGTGACTTTGTTTGCCTGTTACAATGCGGTGAGTTCCCAAGCCCATGAAGTGTCCTTTTTGCGGATTTGCAAACGATAAGGTGGTGGATTCGCGCGAGAGCAAGGAAGCCGATTCCATCCGCCGGCGTCGCGAGTGTCTGAAGTGCGCCAAACGCTTTACTACCTATGAGCGCATCGACGAAATTCCCTACATGGTGGTGAAAAAAGATGGCCGGCGCGAAAAATTCGAGCGTCAGAAAGTTTTGAACGGTCTCCTGCACGCCTGTGAGAAGCGCCCCGTACCCATCAGCAAGTTGGAACAGATTGTGAACGAAGCGGAGAGCTTCGTGATCGAGTCTCCCGAGCGCGAACGCAAAACCAGTGAACTGGGAGAGCTCATCATGAATCGTCTGCGTCGATACGACAAGGTCGCTTACGTCCGCTTCGCTTCCGTCTATCTCGACTTCAAGGACGTAAAAGAATTCATGACGGAACTAAAAGATCTGTTGAAGACCAAGGAGACTCCGGAAGTTCGCAGCAAGACTGCGGCGAAGGACTAGGCAAAATTCGCAATCCCAAATTCAATGGCATACAAGATCACTCTCATTCCCGGCGATGGCATTGGTCCTGAAGTCACTCGCGCCGCAGTGCGCGTCCTCGAAGCCACCGGTCTGAAATTTGAATGGGAAACTTTCCAGGCGGGCGCCGAAGCCTATGAGAAATATCACGAATACATCCCCAAAGAGCTGATCGAATCCATCGAACGCACTGGGGTTGGGCTCAAGGGTCCGGTCGCGACTCCCATCGCTGGCGGGTTTGCCAGCATTAACGTGGCGCTGCGGAAAAAATTTGAGCTTTACGCCAACTTTCGTCCCATCCGCAACCTGCCCCACATTCCTACGCGCTATCCCGACGTCGATCTGATCATCGTGCGTGAAAATACCGAGGGACTATATTCCGGCATCGAGCACGAAGTCGTTCCCGGTGTTGTAGAGAGTTTGAAGATCATCACCGAAAAAGCTTCCACCCGCATTTCGCGCTTTGCCTTTGAGTATGCGCGCAAGAACAAGCGCAAGCGGATCCACGCCATCCACAAGGCCAACATCATGAAACTCTCGGACGGCCTTTTTCTGCGCTGCTCCCGCAACGTGGCCAAGGAGTATCCCGAGATCACGTATGGCGAGCACATCGTGGACAACACCTGCATGCAACTGGTAATGAATCCCTACCAGTACGACATGCTGTTAATGGAAAACCTTTATGGGGACATCATCTCCGACCTCTGCGCCGCTTTTGTCGGCGGACTGGGATTTGTTCCCGGCGCGAATATCGGTGATCATTGCGCCATCTTCGAGGCAGTGCATGGCTCGGCCCCGGACATTGCGGGAAAGAACATCGCCAACCCCACGGCAGTGATCCGTTCTGCCCTGCTGATGCTTCGCCACCTGGGTGAGTATGAAGAACTTCGGAATTTGCCGATTCGATTATTGAATTCATGGAATCTGAATCAGGGGTCGCGCCCGCCGCCGAGACTTCTCACGCGTGACAGTTTGCCTAATTCGAGCGAGCCAGTAGCCACATCATGACCATCAGCGCAATGCAAATCAGGATGAAAGAAAGAATTGCAGGTTGAAGGATTTCAAGCGCAGCAAAGACTGGTGGCCTTTCCGTGTCGGGTTCCAGCCAGTCCCTGCGACGCTTGTCCCGCTCGAACCAAATTACGAAAGCCAAAGATAGCGAGAAAAATACGACCACAACAGTGACTTCGGTTATGGGGTGGATGCGTGGTCCGCCAATAAAAACTACAATAGACAACATTTCATCAATTCATGCTGCCGCACCCCGCCGCTTTAGGTTCCAATAATCCTACCAATTTCAAACTACCACCAGATTCTGTCGCGACACATTGACCAACCTTCTCAATATTGAGTAGTATGCTCTGTTCTTCAAGGAAACCCGGGGAATGGTGAGCCCAACACGGCGAGTAGGCGTAGTTCTGTTCCAGCTCGGCGGCCCCGACACGCTGGACGCAATCGAACCTTTCCTTTTTAATCTTTTTTGTGATCCCGATATCATCGATTTCCCTTTCGCCCGCCTAGGCCGCAAGCCTTTGGCCAAACTCATTTCCAGCACACGCGCTAAAAAAGTTCAGCATCATTACTCAGTCATCGGCGGAGGCTCTCCCATCCGCCGTTTTACCGAACAGCAGGCCCGTGCCTTGCAACTCAAGCTGACGGAATCCGGCCTCGACGCCCGCTGCTTCGTGGCCATGCGCTACTGGCATCCATTTACTACGGAAGCGATTGAACATTTGCGCGCAGCCAAATGCGATGAGGTCGTGCTGCTGCCTCTCTATCCGCAATATTCCAGCACCACTACTGGCAGCAGCCTGAATGAGTGGCGGCGGCGGTTCCCCGACGATATCCCGGTGCATTGCGTGGACCCGTTCTATGAGAACGAGCTCTATTTAGAAGCCGTAGTAGAAAAATTAGAAGAAGCACTGGCCCGTTTTCCTGATCCCCAGCGAGCCGACATCGTCTTCAGCGCGCACAGCGTCCCGGTGTCGGTGATTGAACAAGGCGACCCCTACCAGCGGCAGATCGAAGAGACAGTCGAGCGAATCATGCAGCGGGGCGGATGGCGGAATCGCTATCGCCTCTGCTATCAGAGCAAGGTTGGCGCCAGCAAGTGGCTTCAGCCCTCACTGCGTCGCACGCTGATTGATCTGCGGGACCAACACGTTCGAGAAGTATGTGTCGTCCCAATTTCATTCGTCTCCGATCACGTGGAGACGCTGGGAGAGATCGATCACGAAGCGCGCGAGCAAGCTCGCAAATTGGGAATTGAACGATTTGAAATGAGTTCTGGGCTCAACGACGCCCCGACTTTCATCGCAGCGTTGGCCGAATTGGTAATCGCGGCACTGGACGTCGACAGAGCTCACGCTCCGGACGTGAATTACCTCGTAGCAGCAGATTGATGAGCGAAATGTTTCTATAAAGGACGAATGGCAGACGAGTCCCCAAAAAGCGTAGCCAATGGCGTCCTCGGCCATCTTCCGCCGTGGCCGCGCCCGGCGTTGAATAATTCCGTGATCGGCATGGAGCAGGCCTACCGGCAACGCAAGAACCTGCCTCTGTTGACCGATGAGGACATCGCTGCCCTGAAAGCCGGCGAACAGATGCCCTGGGAACGTGGTGAGACCTCTGCACCGGCCGCGAGCCCCGCGCCCGCTGCGCCACCCGCAAGCGCAGCTCCGCCAGCACAAGCGACAGCAACTCCGCCTGCTCCGGCCGCGGCTAGCGCGAGTGCAGAGATCGGTCCAGAAGTTGCCGCCATTGTTGCAGCAGGAAAAAAATGGAGCCGCTCCACGGTGGCCGCCGAGCAGGCACGCCGCAACCGCAAAGGATTACCCGCGCTGAACGATGCAGAAGTCACTGCGCTACTTGGCGAACCAGCGACTCCCGCCGCCGCTCCGGCCCCGGCAGCAGCAGCTTCCGCCGCGAGACCGGCAGCTCCGGCTGCGGCCCGACCCGCGGCTGCGCAAGCGACAGTGGCATCTGCGAGTGCGCGCGGCACCGAAGCAAACACATACGTCGGCACGCCCGCGGTAGGAACTTCAAAAGCTGCTGCCGCAGGAGGCGTGGCCTCGGTTGGACCCGATGACAGCGACGTCAATCAGGGACGACGCCGTTTTGTGTGGACTGCCGTCGCCGCCTTCCTGATGGCGTGGTTCATCGCTTTCTTCCGCTTCTTCCTGCCGCGCACGTTGTTCGAGCCCGCAACCAGTTTCAAAATTGGTTATCCTGCGGATTACGGACTCGGTGTCGATACAAAATGGCAACAAAAATATCGTATCTGGGTCGATCGCACACCCGATCGCATGTTCGTGATCTACGCGCGCTGCACGCATCTTGGCTGCACTCCCGACTGGAAGCCCAGTGAGAACAAATTCAAATGCCCGTGCCATGGCAGCGGATATGACAGCGAAGGCGTGAACTTCGAAGGACCGGCGCCGCGTCCCATGGACCGGGCGCATGTCGACATCGCCCCCGACGGTCAGATTCTGGTGGACGTCTCGCGGCTCTACCAATGGCCCAAGGGACAGCCCAGCCGCTTTAACGACCCCGGAGCTTACTTGCCGGTTTAAAAGAGGATGTGATGGCTGAAGAAAATCAGAACGGAAAGAATGGCAATCGAGTCAGCCTGCTGCAAAGAGTGAAGGCGGGCATGAAGGAAGATGTTGAGTCTCTCAAGACTGATCTGCCCGCGAAAGCCAAAGAGCAAATCGACGGGCTCAAAGACCCGACCAAGACCCAGGTCTCCACCTCAATCTTCCGCCACAAGCATGACGACACCCCGCGCAACCGGGCTCTGGGTGTGCTTTCGAACGTATTCCTTCACCTTCATCCCGCGAAAATTAATCGCGACGCCGTGCGTTACAGCTACACCTGGGGCATGGGCGGAATCACTTTCTACCTGTTCATCGTCCTTACCTTCACCGGCGTCTTGCTGATGTTCTATTACCACCCTAGCAAGATTCAGGCGTTTCGCGACGTCTTGTACCTCGAACACGATGTACCCTTCGGCAAACTGTTGCGCAACATGCATCGCTGGGCGGCGCACCTGATGGTGATTGCGGTATGGCTACACATGTTCCGCGTTTTCCTGACCGGGTCGTACAAGAAGCCGCGTGAGTTCAACTGGAACGTGGGTGTAATCCTACTCGTCCTGACCCTGCTGCTCTCCTTCACTGGCTACTTGTTGCCAGACGATCAGCTTGGATTCTGGGCAGTCACAGTAGGAACCAACATGGCCCGCGCTACTCCGTTGCTTGGACATGAAGGCCCATTCGGCCCGCTGCTTCACATGACGCCATACAACGACGTTCGATTTGGATTGCTGGGCGGTTCAATCGTGGATGCCAACGCACTGCTGCGCTCTTACATCTGGCACTGCATCGGCATTCCCATCGTGGCTTCGATTTTTATGATCGTGCACTTCTGGCGCGTGAGAAAAGATGGCGGCATTTCCGGCCCAGCGCCGGTGATGCTTGCTTCGGAAGTAAAAGAGAAACGCTGAGTAGCGCCGGCGCTACACGCAGGAGCATTTATGGATTGGCGTCAACTCTGGGATATCGCTTCCGCGCCGGACAATGTCCCCATTGTCGGCCTCATGCCATTGCTGGCTTTCTACATCTACCTGGGATGGAAGCAGGCCAGAGCCACCGACGCACTCATCGGCGAACTGGAAACCAGTCCCGCCATGGCTAAAACTCATCATCGCAAAACCTGGCCTTTCCGCCCCGGCTGGCAGAAAGAAGTACATGTCTGGCCCTTTCTTCTGCGAATCGAATTTCTCGCCGCCATCATTGTCACCATTGTTCTGATGATCTGGTCCATCACGTTGAACGCACCGCTCGAAGAGCCGGCCAATCCCAACCTGACGATGAATCCGGCGAAAGCGCCGTGGTACTTTTTGGGCCTCCAGGAAATGCTGGTGTATTTCGATCCCTGGATCGCCGGCGTAGTGATGCCCACGCTGATCATCATCGGCCTGATGGTGATTCCTTATATCGATACCAATCCGCTGGGCAGCGGCTATTACACCTGGAAACAGCGCAAGTTTGCGATTGGCACTTTTTTGTTCGGCTTCATCATCTTGTGGGTGGCGATGATCATCATCGGCACATTCATCCGCGGCCCCGGCTGGCAATGGTTCTGGCCCGGACAAACCTGGGACCACAATCGCCTGATTTACGAGGTGAACCGCGACTTACCAGATCTTTTTGGAATCACTTCCAATCTGGCGAAAGCAATTTTCGGAGCCGTCATCGTCGGAGGATATTACCTGCTCGGAGGCTTTATCCTCCACGCCCTGTTCCGGCGCTACAACCCGAAGGACTACCAGCGCATGAGCCTGCTTCAGTACTCCATCATGATGTTTTTTCTGCTCACCATGGTGGCGCTGCCGTTGAAAATGCTTTTGCGTCTGGCATGGCACATCAAGTACGTATGGATAACACCGTGGTTTAACGTGTAAGTACGTCGTTGGTCCTTGGGTCGTTGGTCCTTAGCCAACGACATACGACCAACGACCAAAGACTGATCTGGAGGTTTTTTGCCCGAACTGCCCGAGAACGATCCGGTCGTAAGCAAGTCTTACGCGTTGCATTACGCGGTGGCTATGGTGTTGCTCATAGCCTCGCTGTTCTGGGCGTTATGGGACGAAGGATGGGCACAGCGTCCCTGGATTGCTTATCAGAAACAATGGAAGGAGCGCTACGGCGCGTTCCTGAAAACTGCCAAGTCCAAGTCTGCGCGCTCAGTCAGTGATCTTGAGAAGGATTCCGACTACCAGAAGCTCGAACAGGCTGCCAGGCAAGCGGATGCTGAAGCCAAGCCACACAGAGACGCACTTCAGAAGCAGATCATCGATCTCAACGCCAAAATACTAGCCGTCCAGAACGTTTTCACCGACAAGCGCGCTTACGCCAACGCGATCACTTACGAGATTGAGACCGACCCCAGCGCATCGGGTAAGAAAAGCAAGCAGAAGGATCTCGATGAGTACAAAAAGAAAGTCTGGACGGTCGAGTATCCGGACGGCCATAAAGAAAAATATGATTTCCGCCAGCTTGAAGAAAAATACAACGAACTAAAAGACGAGCGAACCAAAGTCAGCGCGGAATTGGCCGACGTCCTGAAGCCGGTCACCGAAGCCAACAATAAAGTCACGGAGTACGTCAGCGCGCACCTGGTCGATCTCACGCCGAGTCAGATCGAGGGCTTACAAAAGAAGACCAGCGAATGGGATCCCACAATCCAGCAGATCAATGTGGCCGAGGCCAACATTGTGGACCGCTGCGAATCTTGCCACATGGGAATTCGCGAGCCGCTCAAGCTCACCGCGGCATCGATGACTCCCAAGGGACAGAAGCGGCCGGATGAATATGCTCAAGCCTTCGTCAGCCATCCCGAACCCGAACTCTTGAAGATTCACGATCCGGACAAATTTGGTTGCTCTCCCTGTCACCAGGGCAATGGCCGTGCCACTACCAGCGTCGAGAAAGGCCATGGAAATTACGAACACTGGCTGTGGCCACTCTTCCCCAAACAAAATACCGAAGCCGGCTGTCAGACCTGTCACGCAGCTGACATGGTGCTGGTCGGCGGCGATGTGGGATGGAACATCAGCGAAGGCAAGGATCTCTTCCGGCAAAGAGGATGCCTCGGCTGCCATCGTTACGAAGGCTACGACAAGGAACCCGAAGACCTGAATTCCGTCGGCCAGCAGATCAAGCAACTCGAAACCGAAAAAGCACAAAATTCCAAGCAAGCTGCTGAACTGATGAAGCAGGCCGACACGGCTCAGTCCAACGAAGAAGCCAATCGGCTGAACGATAAGGCCATCGCGCTGAAAGTTTCCAACAGCAAGATTGACGGCCACATACAACAACTCGATTTCCAGTCGCACAGCTTGCTGCAAGACGTAAAAAAAGTGGGACCGAATCTGAAAGACGTGCGTTTGAAACTGAACCGGAACTGGATTCCGGTGTGGCTCAAGAAACCGACGGATTTCCGGCCCACCACCAAAATGCCGAACTTCCGCTTGAGACGCGAGGCTGTATGGCCTGCCATTCCATTGGCGAAGGCGATCAGATGCAGGGTGGCACTTTCGCCGCGAATCTTACCCGCGTTGGAGAGAAAGCGAATTTCGATTACCTGGTGCGATGGGTGCACAATGCGCGCCAACGCACGCGACCCTACTGTCCGCTGGAAAAGAAAGATATTGGTCCCGAGGATTACGCGAAAAAAGGTCTGCCCTACGTCTTCGATCTGGAGCACAGCCAGTGCCCTAACGACGGCCACGAACTCCAGGTGCAGAACATGACGGTCATGCCCAGCCTTCGCCTGAGTGTGCCCGACGCCCAGGACATTGCCACTTATCTAATCTCGCAGAAACAGCAGGAACCGTCATCGTACCCGGATGCTGCATTTATGGAAGATCCCAACCTGCGCGAGGAAGGCAAAAAATGGGTTCGGCACTTTGGTTGCGCCGGATGTCACGAAATTTCTGGCTTTGAAGATGAAGGCCGCATCGGCACGGAACTTACCGCAGAAGGAAGCAAGCCGATCGAGCGCCTCGATTTCGCTCTTTATACCGAACCCGCACAGCGCGGCACAGGCAAAGATCCGATCACGAATCCAGAAGATCTCCAGCGCTTGCCGGAAGGCCCGGCCAAAGGCCAGTGGTACGACCACAAAGGATTTTTCGAGCACAAACTGGCCGAGCCAGATGTTTACGACAAGGGCAAGATCAAGTCTGAAACTGAAGTCTTGCGCATGCCCAATCCACATCTGACCAAGGATCAGATTCGCTCATTGACGACGTTGCTCCTGGGCAGCGAGGAGACTTCCCTGCCCGCCAGCTACCAGTACAAACCTGGAGACGCTCGTCACGACATCCAAGAGGGCTGGTGGATCGTAAAGAAATACAACTGCATGGCATGCCACCAGTTCATTCCCGGCCAGTCCACCACGCTGATGGGTATGACGCGCTATCAGGATCCCGACTGGAAGGAACAACTCCCTCCCAAACTCCTGACGGAGGGCGCGCGTGTGGATCCTGAGTGGCTGCGCCGTTTCTTATCGAATCCGTCGTTGAGCGAGAATGACACGAACCGGAATGGCGTACGTTCCTACTTAAAAGTTCGCATGCCGACTTTCTCGTTCTCGGAAAACGAATTGCGCAAGCTGGTACGGTTCTTCCAGGCACTGTCACAGCAACCAATGCCTTACATTCCGGAACGTGTGCCTACGCTCACCGCCAAAGAGAACGACATGGCTCGCAGTTTGTTCTCAAGCACAGCCGCGCCCTGTCTGAAGTGCCACGCCACTGGCGATCCGCAACATGACAAAATTGCCACCGCGCCCAACTTCCTGTTGGCGAAAGAGCGTCTAAAGCCGGACTGGGTGGAGCGCTGGATCGTTGATCCGCAGGCAATCAGTCCGGGCACGTCCATGCCTTCGGGACTGTTCAAGCGGGAAAATAATCACTGGGTATTTGCCGGACCGACTCCGCCCTCATTCCAGGGATATGAAGCGGACCACACTAAGCTCCTGGTGGATTACATATTCCAGCTCACGCCGGAAGAACAGCGTCGTGTGGCCGCGGCTATGGGACACACACGAGCTTCCAGCAATCCACCTGCGGGAAAACGCAAGGCAACCGCAACCAGCAGTTCCGCTTCACAGCGAACAGCGCCGGGCGGTGGTTCGCGGTAAAATATTTGCTCTCTTCGGAGCAGAAGCCGCACTTGGCAATCCGCAATGGCCCGGACTGGCTAAATGCTAAGTGCCAAGTGCGAATTGCTGGACTCTCTAATGTTTTCAAACCTTCTTCAAGAAAGGGACATCATGAATATGAAGACCTGGGTAGCAATGCTCGGACTCTGCCTTCTTGGGTTGTTACTGCTGACCGGATGCAACAAGAAAGAAAATACCAATGAAGAGCAGGGCACCTCTCCCACTTCCGGATCGAAACCTTCGCAAACCTCTGCTCCGATTGATCAGAGTACAGCAGCCAAGGTAAGCGGCACCGTCACATTCGGTGGCGCTGCTCCCAAACCCGCCAAGATTGATATGAGTCAAGACGCGGCCTGCAAGGGCACCAATCAGGCCGAGACCATTGTCGTGGACAGCGGCAAACTGGCGAACGTTTTCGTCTACGTGAAGGACGGCTTGGGAGATCGCACCTTCGATGTTCCCAGCGACAAAATCACTCTCGACCAGAATGGCTGCCGTTATCATCCGCACGTGCTCGGCGTAATGGCGGGCCAGACCATTGAAATCAAGAACAGCGATCCCACCACTCACAATATTCATCCCACACCGAAGGATAACCGTGAGTGGAACGAGTCTCAACCGCCCAACGCTGTTCCCCTGGAGAAGACCTTCGCTCGCGAAGAGATCATGTTGCCGGTGAAGTGCAACCAGCATCCGTGGATGAAAATGTTCATCAACGTCTCCAAGACCCCCTTCTACGCTGTCACTGGCGCGGACGGGAAGTATGAGATCAAAGGACTGCCGCCCGGGGATTACACTCTGGCTTTCGTGCATGAGAAGCTGGGCGAACAGGACCAGAAAGTTACGCTCGCGGCCAAGGACAGCAAAACCGTCGATCAGGGTTTCAAGCAATAGAACCTTTGATAGAATGACCGCGTTGCGAAAACTGCAATCTGAGTGAGGACGGGTCTCAAGCCCGTCCTCGCGATCAAATATTTCAAGCAATCTTTGTCCTCAATAGACCCAAGGGAGCCCCGTCTGAAGTCCGTTTCCACACCGTACAATCGTGCGCTACACCGTTTCGCTCTATTCACAGCTGCGGCCACGTTCATGCTCATCATTGCCGGAGCCTTGGTCACCAGCAACGATGCGGGTCTCTCCGTTCCCGATTGGCCGACTTCTTTCGGTTCCCTCTACAAGATGCCGCACATGGTGGGCGGAGTCCGGTTCGAGCACACTCATCGCATGGTGGCAGAGTTTGTGGGTCTGCTCACCATTGTTCTCGCCATCTGGACATGGCGATCCGATCGCCGCCGCTGGATAAGAATTCTGGGAGTTGCCGCTCTGGGCACCGTGGTCGCACAAGGCATTCTGGGCGGAATCACCGTGCTCTACTATCTTCCACCGGCTATCTCGTCAGCCCATGCCGCACTGGCGCAAACCTTTTTTTGTATCTCGGTTGCGATCGCGCTTTTTACCGGTCGCAAATGGGTGGAAGAAGTGCCTCAGGTTGACTTCGACACCCGGCGTCCTAGTTTAATCACGCTGACTCTGCTATCTATTTTTGTGCTCTACGTTCAACTTTTTTTGGGTGCGATGTTCCGCCACAAAGGGATGAGTTGGTGGCCGCACGTTTTGAATGCGGCGGTCGTCGCCGTGGTGCTGTCCTGGACCGCAATCCGCGCCCTGACGCAATATTCCAGGATCGAAGCCGTTCGTCGTCCCGCAATTACCATGCTTTCGCTCATGATCGCGCAACTCGGCCTCGGTTTCCTGGCCTTTCAAACTCGTCTAGCCTGGGGTCACGACGCGATCCAGCCTGAATTGCCCATGGTAATTTCCACTGTAGCGCACGTTGCAGTTGGAGACTTGCTGCTGGCCACGGCTGTTATTCTCAGTATTCAAGTTTGGAGGCATGTACCCGTCGCCTTCCAAGAACGCATCCCAGATAGAGAACGAAAGCCGGTAGCCGCATGAGCACTGCGATACAGCCCTTGGTGGTGCCGCGTAATGGCGTCATGACGCGAGCGCGCGATTATGCTGAACTGGCCAAGCTGCGCGTTACATCGCTGATCGTGATGACGGCATGGTGCGGGTTTTACTTTGGAGCGCAGAAGTCCGGAGTTTCTTCGTTTTCATGGGGTCTGTTCCATACGCTGATGGGAATTGCCTTGGTGTCCGCTGGAACGGCGGCGCTCAACGAGGTAATGGAGCGCGAAACGGATGGCCGCATGCGTCGCACCGCTCAACGCCCATTGCCCGCCGGTCGCATGAGTCTTTTGCATGCCACGATTGCAGGCGCGGCGATGAGCATTGCCGGAGCGCTCTATCTTGGATGGATGCTGAATCCTCTGACCGGATGGCTGTCGCTGGCTACCGCCGCGGTTTATCTCGCAGCGTATACGCCGTTGAAAAAAGTTCATCCCATCTGCACATTTATTGGAGCGTTCCCGGGGGCGATGCCCGGTGTTCTGGGTTGGACAGCCGCGCGCGGGCGATTGGAATGGGGCGCACTGGTAATGTTCGCCATTGTCTTCTTCTGGCAGTTCCCGCACTTCTTCTCCATCGCATGGCTGTACCGTGAAGACTACGAGAGCGGCGGTGTCCGCATGTTGCCGGTAGTGGAACAGGATGGCAGGTCCACGGCGCGACAAATTCTGCTCTACTCGATTGGCTTGATTCCGATTAGCCTGCTTCCCGCGTTTCTTGGCATGGCAGGCAAAATTTATTTTGTGGGCGCGCTACTGATGAGTTTGGGACTCCTTTACTTCGGGTTCCGCCTGGCAACATTCAAGATGGCTCCGAACACCGCGAGGTCCAAGCAACGGGCGCGCCAGCTTTTGCAGGCTACAGTCATTTACTTGCCTCTCTTGTTTGCTCTGATGATGCTCAACACCGTCTCGTCGTAGAATAGCCTGTGGTTCCCAATATGTCCGCATACGCCGTTGCTGGCTCCGACCCCGAGATAGCTGTCGCCACCTCTTCCGTAATCTCGGTTCAGGATCTCGTGCATCGCTACGGGGATCGCACCGCTTTGAATGGCGTTTCTTTTGACGTGCGGCCAGCCGAGTTGTTCGGACTGTTGGGACCAAACGGCAGCGGCAAGACTACGCTGTTTCGCATTCTTTCCACCTTGATGATCCCGGTCGCCGGCCGCGCTCTCATCCTGGGGTTCGATGCCGCCCGAGATCCAAATGATTTAAGACGCCACATTGGAGTCGTCTTCCAGGCACAAAGTATCGACATCAAGCTCACGGCAGCCGAGAACCTGCGTCATCAGGGACATCTTTATGGATTGCATGGAGGTGCACTGAAATCGCGCATAAAAGAAATGCTGGCGCGAGTTGGCCTGGCGGATCGTGCCCGCGAGAAGGCAGAAACGTTTTCCGGCGGGATGCAGCGTCGTCTGGAATTGGCCAAGGGACTACTCCATCACCCGTCGGTCTTGCTTCTGGATGAACCTACCACCGGACTGGATCCTGGAGCTCGCCGCGATCTCTGGCAATACCTGCAAATCTTGCGGGATGAAGAAAAAGTCACCGTGATCGTGACCACTCATCTCATGGAAGAAGCTGAGCATTGCGATCGTCTGGCTATCCTGAATGAAGGCAAGCTGGTGGCTCTCGGCACTCCTGCGGAACTAAAACACGAAATTGGCGGAGATGTGATTCTGCTCGACACGCGAGACCCAGAAGCGCTTGCCGAGAAGATTCGCTCGCGCTTCGAGGTGGATGCGCAAGTGCTCGATGGTCAGGTTCGCCTCGAACGTGAGAACGGTCATCGCTTTATTACTGACGTGGTAGAAACTTTTCCTGGCGAAATCGAAGCTATCTCGGTCAGCAAGCCAACACTGGAAGACGTTTTTATCCATCGCACCGGCCACAAATTCTGGACGGAAGGAACTTAACGCCTCGTAGCGCCGGCGTCCCGCCGGCTCTCCGACGGTAACGTATATAGCGCTGAGCGCAACAAAAGCCGGCGGGACGCCGGCGCTACAAACATGGTCACCCAAATCACAACATTGCCGGCCCAGTCCTCTTCACTGTCGAATGAACTGCTGTTGCCTG
>WNFD01001693.1_pt1 | contig 22185 bp, 17 predicted proteins | sample 5400491 | NCBI WGS metagenome assembly WNFD01 (sample SAMN13153343, study PRJNA577476) | soil metagenome | isolation source: 120 cm saprolite under Douglas fir tree site 2 hole 2 replicate 2 | place: USA:California | collected 2015-04-18
TACATCACACGAGGCGTGGTCGCACGACGAGCACGGTCACGGTATTCTCCTGCGCATTACGTGCGAACGCGGGAGGAGGTCATTTATGAGCTCGACCGAAATCCGGATCCTGCCGGCGACTGCTGCGGATGCCGCGTGGATTGTGCCGCTCGCGCCGCGGTTGCACGACTTCGGCCCGCCACCATGGCGCTCTCGAGAGGTGATGGACCAGGCCGTCGCTCGCGTCGTCGATCGGGCGCTGACGAGCGCCACGGCCGACGCCGTCGTCCTGGCCGCGGTGGACGCCGCCGGGCGCGGCCTCGGGTTCGTGCATATCCACGCGACCAGCGATTTCTTCACCGGTGAGAAGCACGGCCACGTGTCCGACCTTGTAGTGGCGAGCGCGGCCGAAGGCCGGGGCGTAGGCCGCGCCCTGATGGCAGCGGCCGAGCAGTGGGCCCGGGACCAGGGATATCGGTTGTTGAGCCTCAACGTATTCGAGGAGAACCACCGCGCGCGGGAGCTGTACACCCGACTCGGCTACCAGCCGGACACGACGAAGCTGGTGAAGGTGCTGCGCTAGTCAGACCTGGCGCAGTTTCCAGCGCCCGCGCCGAAACAGCACGGCGCTCACCAGTGCCAGGGTCGAATACCCCACCGTGATCGCGAGAAAGACCCCGAACGGACCGAAGCCTGCCACGCGCGCCAGGACGTAAGCGAGGGGGATCTCCCACAGCCAGAAGCACACGAGGTTGATCCAGGTGGGCGTCCAAGTGTCCCCCGCCCCATTGAAGGCTGAGGTGAGGACCATCCCCAGGGCGTAGAAAGCGAAGCCGTAGCTCATCGTGCGCAGCGCGAGCGCGCCAGTCGGCGCGGCGGTCGGGTCGTGGGTGAAGAGACCGACGATAGGATTGGCGAAGAGGATGAACAGCACCCCCACGCCACCCAGGACTAGCATGTTGTAGCCCCCGGCGATCCACACAGCACGCTCGGCGCGGTCGGGCTTGCCGGCGCCCAGCGACTGGCCCACCACCGTGGCGGCGGCGTTGGACAATCCCCACGATGGCAGCAGGCAGAAGACCACGAGCCGGATCGCGATCGTGTACCCCGCCAGGGCCGCGCTGCCGAACGTGGAGACGATGCGCACCAGCCCGATGTAGCTCGCCGTCCCCACGAGCACCTGGAACGTGCCCGAGCCCGACAGGCGCAGCAGGTTGGCCATGACAGCGGGCCGAAGCGCGAGGTTGGCGCGGCGGACCGCTACGCGGGTGTCGCCGCGGGTGAGGCGATAGAGCTGATAGAGAACCCCGCTGCCGCGGCCAATGGTGGTGGCGACCGCAGCGCCGGTGACACCGAGCCGCGGGAAGGGACCGAGGCCGAAGATCAGGCAGGGACCGAGCAGGATGTTAATCGCGTTGGCGAGCCAAAGGACGCGCATTGCGATGGCGGCGTCGCCCGCGCCCCGGAAGATCGCATTGATCAGGAACAACAACAGGACGGTGGCGCTGCCTCCGAGCATCATCTGGGTGTACCCCGAGCCGATGACCGTGACGGCGGGGGAGGCGCCCATCAAGCCGAGCAGCCGCGGCGCCAGCGTAACCCCGAGGACGGCCACGCCGGCCGCGACCGCGAGCCCCAGCCCGATCCCCTGAACTGCCGCGTCGGCGGCGGCGTCGGGTTGTTTCTCCCCGATGCGGCGCGCGACGACCGCGGCGACGCCGATGGACAGCCCCATCGCCGCGGTGTAGACGAGGGTCAGCATCGACTCGGTGAGGCCGACGGTGGCCACGGCATCGGGACCCAAGCGCGACACCCAGAACACGTCCACTACGGCGAAAATCGACTCCATCGCCATCTCCAGAATCATGGGGATGGCGAGCAGTACGATGGCGCGACCGATCGAGCCGGCGGTGTAGTCGTGGCGGACGCCGCGCACGGCATCGCGCACGACAACCCACACCGTGTCCCGGCCGGGGAGTGTCGCCTCCAGAGTTGGTTCCGTCATTGCTCAGGCCGCGGCCGCGCGGTGCGCCGTCAGACCCGCCCCCCCCCCAGCTCCATCAGCGCCCCCTCGTGCTCGAGCAGCCAACGCTTGCGGTCCAGGCCGCCGCCGAAGCCTGTCAGGTCGCCGCGCGCACCGATCACGCGGTGGCAGGGGATGATGATGGGGATGGGGTTCCTGCCGTTGGCGGCGCCGACGGCGCGGGTGGCGTGCGGATCGCCTAGGCGGCCGGCCAGCTCGCTGTAGCTCGTGGTGGCGCCGTAGGGGATGGTGCGGAGCGCGTCCCACACGCGCCGCTGAAACGCGGTCCCGGAGGGGTCCAATGGCAGATCGAACGCCGTCCGGGGGCGAGCGAAGTATTCGCGGAGCTGTGCGCGTGTCTCGCCGAGAATCGCGCTCGCAGGGGCGCGTCCGTCGGCTTCCCGCCACTCCGGCCGTGCCTTTGGGATCGAACCGTACCGACGGGTTGGGAAATAGACGCCGGTGAGCGCGGCGTCGGAAGCCGTCAGGACCAGCTCACCGAGAGGGCTTGGGCAACAACAGAATGTCGTGGTCATGCATGGGATGTGGAGGTGCGAGGAATATAGGAGAGTGGTCCCGTCCGTGCCCCCCGTGCCTGCTCAAGCCCGGAGAAATGCTGGTAGAATGTTGTCATGAAACGAGGCCGGTCGTAGTGTCGCGATCCGAGCGTCGGGGTGTCGATATCAGCATCGCCGAGGCGACGGCTCGCTACGAGTCATGGCTCGCCGCCCAGATTTCGATCATCGGAAGCGATCCTGAGCAGAAGCATCGCGCCATGAGCGCGGGGAGCTTCCCCTTCCTCCGTGCGACCTACTATCGATGGGCTGCGCGCTGGCGCGCCATCGTCGGCGATGCCGCGGAGGCTCCGCGCGCCCTGGCCGTGGGGGACCTGCACGTGGAGAACTTTGGCACTTGGCGCGACGCCGAAGGACGGCTGATCTGGGGAGTCAACGACTTCGACGAAGCGTCGCCCCTGCCGTACACCAACGACCTCGTCCGCCTCGCCACGAGCGCGCTGATCGCCATCGGGTATCACGACCTCGCGATCGACGCGAAGCGCGCCACCCGCGCCATCCTCGAAGGCTACCATGAGGCCGTGGACGCGGGCGGACGGGCCTTCGTGCTCGCCGAGCATCACGGGGAGTTGCGAGAAATGGCGGTCCACCGGCTGCATGATCCTGAGAGCTTCTGGGACAAGCTCGAATCGTTCCCGACCGTGAAAAGCCCCGTGCCCGGAGCAGCGATGGCGGCGCTCACGCGCGCACTCCCGGAGCGGGGCCTCAAGACGCGGATCGTCCATCGCATCGCTGGGCTTGGGAGCCTCGGACGGCAGCGCTTCGTGGCCATCGCCACTTGGCGGGGTGGACGGATCGCCCGCGAGGCAAAGGCGCTGGCGCTTTCCGCCTGTACCCTGGAGCGTCGTGCCGCGACGCCGCTGGGCGCTGCCGGCGAGATGATGCGCCGCACATTAAGGTGGGCGGCAGGCGGCGGTACACCGAAGCTCTACTATGAGGAGATCTTGCGTCGCAGCGTCCGCTGCCCCGACCCGTGTGTGGTGGTGAGCGGCGCCTGGCTGGTACGCCGACTAGCCCCCGACTGTTCGCGCATCGCGCTCAACGCGCTCCCCAAAAAGCGGGCCGAGGAGCACTTGCTCCAATCCAAGGGGTGGGAGACTGCGAACGTGCACCTCGGCACTTGCGACGCGCGGACGCTGCTCGCCGACCTGCGGCGCCGGAGCAAGCATTGGCTATACGAAGCCGCAAGCCGGATGGCCGACGCGGTGGACGAGGATTGGCACGAGTGGCGCAAGGCAGTCGGGTGAAGGCAGGACCCCGGGGCTGACTGCTCCCCGGGCTAGTGGCCAGGAGAAGTGGCCGTCACACCTCAGCCGCGGCAGCCTGTAAGGTCGGAGGACGCGGTCACGGCCGTGTAACGTCGACATCGCAGTTCGGCAAAAGCGGACTCGACCTGTCAGGCGGTGGCGCTCGCCGGCTGGTACCACCTGGTAGGACGAGCAGCGATCGAGAGACAGAGGTCGCGTGAGGGAGCTGCGCGTGCCATCACGTTTGGATGGAGCGGGCCAAACGCACAGCATCCTCCAGAACCGGCTTGATGCTTGCAAGCTTGCCGTCGCACAGCGTCACGAGCTGCTCGAGGTCAGGCACCAAACGAGCAACTGGAATAACGGGATCCTCGGCGCGCAGCCGTTTCTGGACCGAGACGAGGGCGAGGTATAAGGAGCTCGACCTGTTCGTCTGAGGATGCCCCTGGCGATCCAGCACACCCAGGAGCTCCTTCGCTTGATCTCTTGCCTTGGCCATGGCCAGGACGAGGTCCTGACGGGAACTACCCACGCGGCGCTCCTCTAGCATCCGGCAAGGCGAATCTATGTGACGCGCTGGGCGATGCCAGCGGCGCCCGTCGCGTCCACCGACCGAACCAGCGTAAGTCGAGCTGCAGTCACCCCTACGGGCCAGCGCGGCGTATACGAGGTCCCCTGCACCGTCTCCTCGAACCCACGCTCCGAGCGAGCAACCGTGGCGAACGGGAATGACCAGATATCGGCCTTCGGGCCCAGGTCGAACGCCAACTGGCGAGAGACCGAGATCTCCGGGCAGAAGAAGGCATCGTGCGGGAAGGCCGAGGGGTCCCAGCGATAACTCACCGTGAGGTCGCCCGACTCGTCGAAGCGAACCCGTTTCTCGAGGAGTCCCCGAGGTTCCACGCCCGCCGCTGGGCGTAGCACAAGCTCCACCGCGTGGGCAGTGCGTTCGATGCGTACCTCGAACGGCGTGCGTGCCCAGGACGCGACGGGCTGAAATGCGCCACTGGAATACATCTCGAGCGTCACGCCGCCAGGGAGCACCCGGTCGACGAACAGCGCGCGGTCCGCGTCATCAATCGGCGGCAGCCGTTCCACGCGACTGGCCTGCTCGAGGTCGTGAATGCTTGGTGTGCCGTCGGCGGAGGCATCCTGCTGCGTAGGCTGCGCGAGCGCTCGATCGTGGTACGCCTCGCGCCGCCGGGTCAGGACATCAGCGTAGTTGACGCCCAGCTCGAACACCGTGTACTCCTCGATCGCTCCCCCCCGGCGCGGGCTGACGAGGCCCGAGAAGCTTCCCGAGTGAATCCAGATCTCTTCAGCGCCGTCAGCGTCGAGATCCAGTCGTTCCACGGCGAGTTCCTCATCACGTCGCAGGTCGCCTTCAGCCCTCGCCAGGTTGCGCCAGATCGCCGCCCGCAGGTGAGGCAAGTACAGCCCGCCGAACACCCCGTGCCAGTACGCGCCATTGCACTGGGCCCGGCCGATGGCGCGGCGCGCCGCCGGCGGATCCCCCCGATCCCGGCACAGCGCCGAGATCGCCAGCATCTTCTTGTGCATCCGATTCGCTTCAGGGTACTTGACGAGGAAGTTGCGCCAGTGCCCGCCGCGAACGAGCGCCCCTTCCGGCCCCGCCATGCGGGTCTCCCCAAGCTCGTGCTCGAGCCTGGCCAGTCGGACAGCGGCGGCCGGCGGTAATGCCCAGCCTTCCATTTCGCGGTAGGACGCCGTGGGGAGATAGGCGAGGCCCGCGCTCGGGACCTCCTCGAGCGCCGCGCCGGGCGTCGTGAGACGGATGTCGCCCGCCGCCACGAGGGCCGCCATGGCGTCGAGGAACTGCGCGAGCCAGCCGCGCGTGTACACCCAATCCTTGGTTCCCGGCCAGCCGCCGAACTTCTCCCCATCGTCCACGAACACGGCGAGCGGTCTGCCCGCGGCCCGCAGCTCGCGCAGGTACGCGGCGATCGCAGCAGGCGGTTTGAAGGGGATGAGATAGCGGAGGCGCTCATCGATGGGGAACAGGGCGACTCGGCGGCCCCCGCTTTCGGTCCAGAAGGGCGCGTGCAGCTGGTCCCGCTCGAACCCGCTCACGAGAAAGTGGCGGTCGTCGAGGAGGACGTAGCGCACGCCCGCCGTGGCCAGGTCCGCCGCCAGATCCGGCTCCCACACTCGCTCGGTGAGCCACAACCCCGTCGCGACGACACCGAAGCGGCGCCGGATCGCATCGCGCATCCGACCCACCTGCTCGACCCGATCGGCGGGGGGCAGCGCCGCGAGCACCGGCTCGTCGAACCCCGCGAGCAACAGCTCGATGTGACCCTCCGCTGCCAGGCGACCGATCAGATCGAGGTAGGCCGCATCGTGCGCCTCGAGCCAGTCGAGTAGTGGGCCCGAGAGGTGCAGCGTGAACGGCAGGAAGCGGCGCTCGGCCAGGCGCTCGACCAGCGGCCGGTAGACGTCCCTTAGATGCTCCGCGAAGACGTGATCGAAGTTCCCCACCGGCTGGTGCAGGTGCACGCCGAACACCAAGCCGACCGGATTCATCGCTTAACGCGCTCCAGGTACAGCTCGCGCCCGGAGCCGACCGAGGGATCGTTACTCGGCGCCAACGCGAGTCGCTCGAGTAGGCCGGCCTCGAGGCGCGCGGCCTCGGCGGGGCCCGCGAGCTCGATCGCCCGGGCGGCCGAGCGCAGCACGATCACCGACTCGATCCCAGCGATGTCGTCGAAGAACCAGCCGCACGAGGTAAACATCCGCAGCGCGTGGCGCTCGAGCTCGAGGAGCGGATGGGTTTGCCCGCTCGGGTCGTACGCATCCCGAGCGCCCCAGGGATCGCCGAACACGGGCCTCGCTTCGCGCTCGAACACCGCATGCAACTCGCCAGCCAGCCAATCGAGCGCGGCACGCAGCGGCGCGCGCCAGCGCTGGTGCATGCCGCGCTCCGGCGCCACGCGGCAGCCGCACTCCGCCCTCCAGCGCTCCACCCCGTGCGGGCAGCTCCAGGAGCTCGGCGCGACGAGGCGGACCTCTTCCTGGGGCGGGTGCCGGGCGAGGAAGGCCGCGAAGTTCTCGACCCGCCCCCCGCCCCCCCCCACCCCGCCCATTTCCCAGGGCCTCGAGCACGCGGGCGAGCACGACATCCCCACCCCGGTGATGGTGCCCGTAGGTCTCGCCGTCGGTCGCAACCGCCACGAGGTCCGCCTGAGCAGCGGTCAGCCGGTCGGTCCACGCCGCCGCATCGCGCACCAGAGGTCCGAATGCGACGTCGTGCGAGATCGCCCCATCATAGAGGAAGACGGCGATGCGGCTGCCGCCGGCGGTGCGGTACCAGCCGGGGAACCCGCCGGCGGGGACCCGCGTCACCTGGTGCGGCGCGAGGATCGTGAAGCGGATGCCAGCGGCAGCCACCACGTCGAGCGTCTCCTCGTCCACGGCGGTCTCTGGGAGCCACAGGCCCTCGGGCTCCCGAGCGAACCGTCGCCGGAAGTCGGCGATTCCCCAGCGTACCTCGGTCACCTTGTCCCGGCGCGAGCTGAGCGGCAGGATCGTGTGGTGGAACGGCATGGCGATCGCGCTGCCGTGGCCGGTATACGCCGCGACGCTGGCGCGGTCGGCAGCGAGCACGGCCGTGTACGTCACGGGAGCGTGACGCTCCAGCCACGCGAGCAACGTCGGCCCGAAATCGAAGCTGAGGCGGGCAAGGGAGGGGGCCACCGGGGCGTAGCATTCCCGCTCGATGCGCTCGTTCCAATCATGAAACGGCGCGGCGGACGGCTCGACGGGGATCGTGCCGGTCCAGGGGTCCTCGCGGGGCGGCTGGTAGAAATGGCCGTGAATCACGACGGACCGCATGCCTCAGCCGGCGAGCGCCTCCGCCACCGAGGCGAGCACGTTGGGGAACAGGTCGTCTCGGCGCGCCAGGTCGTCGGCGATACGCCCCGCTGTCTCGAGCTCCGTCCTGTCTCCCGCCAGCGCCTTGATCAGTCGCTCCGCGTCGTCACAGTGCAGGTTGAAGCGACGCTCCGCGTAGTCGACGACCGCGCCGGTCGAGATGATGAACTGCCAGTCGGAGGACTGCGCCAACAGCAGCTCGCGCGCCGCCTGCGCGAGCACGGGTCGCGCGGCAGACGAGGCGAGGGCAGCGGGAGCGACGCTCCAGAACGACTCTTCCAGGCCCCAGAGTCGGTGCCATGTCCACTCCGTGCGCTCGTTCAGCCACATGCTGTTATCGCCGTTCGCGCCCCAGGAGCCTTCCGCCAGGCGCAACCCCGTGCGAGGTGGATGGGACGTGAGATGTTGCGACCCCGTAACTGCGCATATGCGCTGTGGGGGACGACCGCGCAGCTCGCGGTACGCCGCGGCGAGGAAGTCCGCCCCCTCGAACCACCAGTGCCCGAACAGCTCGGTGTCGAACGGCGCCACGATGACCGCGTCTCCTCCCCCTTTGCCGTCTGCACGCTGCTCCACCGCGATGTCTTCGAGCAGCCGCGCGAAGTGCGCGGCGTGACCCCGCGCCCGCTCGAGCGCGGCCGCCGGCTCGTAGGGGCGCTTCGCGCCCAGGTCTACGTTGGGGCCGCTGACGCGCCACAGCTTGAGGCCGCCCGGCCAGCGGATCTTATGGAACTCCAGGTACCATTCATCGCCCGGGTAGCCGTGATGCCGGCTCCAGATCTGTGTCGAGGAGCGAGGGTCCCGCACCAGCGTCGCGACGGGCCCACGCGTGCTTCGGCCTGAGACCCGGTAGGCGCGATATGGCGACCGCGTCGCCTTCGCACCCTTGCCTGCGGCGTGAGGGGGTGTGGCATCGTGCCGCTCGGCGTCGAACCGCTCCACCCCCAGGGGTGCATCGCTGTAGGCACCGAGCGGTGTGCCGGCGTGGGCGAGGTGAGCGTCGGTGAAGAAATACCGGAATCCCGCGTCCCCGACGTGCTCCTCGATGCCGCGGCGAACCCGCCCATCGCGCCCTCCCAGGGGGGCCCACTTGCCGCGCGGCCGATAGGCGCACTCCGGCAGCCAGCATCCCACCGGCGCGGCGCCGAACAGGCGACGGTGCTCCTCGCGGCCCACCGCCAGCTGCAGCCGGATGCTCTCGTCGCGGGCGAGGAGGGGCAAGTAGCCGTGCGTAGCGGCCGATCCGATGATCTCGAGCCGGCCCCGTTCCTGCAGGCGCCGGAAGGCGGAGACCAAGTCCGTGTCGATCGTCCGGAACAGCGCCTGTAAGCGACCGAGCCGCGACTTCCAGAACGCGACTAGCGGCACTGCCCCCGCCTCGCCGCCTGCGGCCAGCGACGCCGTGGCCTCGTCGCAGGCGGCGATGCGCTGGGCGAAGAAGGCGGTCATCTCGCGCGCGAAGGCCGGACTCGCCAGCTGGTTCGCCAGCACCGGAGTGAAGCCGATCGTCAGCGGCGCGGGGGTTCCCTCGGCGGCGAGCTCTTCGAGCCGCTCTAGGAGCGGGAGGTAGGTGTCTAGCGCGGCCTCGCATAGCCAGTCGCTGCCGTGCGGCCAGCGGCCGTGATTCAGGACGTACGGGAGATGACTGTGGAGCGCGAGGACGAAGTCCATTACCGCAGCGCGAGCGCCCGGCGGTACAGGGCGAGGTACTGCTCGCCCGAGCGGTTCCAGCCGAACTGCCGAGCCATCGCCTCACGCACCATTTTCCGCCACGCGGTGCGATCGGCGTAGCACTCCACCGCCCGTCGGATCGCTTGCGCGAGGGCAGCCGGCTCGTAGGGATCGAACAGGAACCCCGTCACCCCATCCTCGATGCTGTCGCTGAGGCCGCCGACCCGGCGGGCGACCGGTATCGCGCCGTAGTGCTGGGCGCGCAGCTGCGTGAGCCCGCACGGCTCGTACAAGGACGGCATGAGCAGCGCGTCGGCCCCGGCCAGCAGGCGGTGCTCGACGTGATCGGTGAACATGAACTCGACCGCGACACGGTCGGGGGCCGCAGCGGCGAGGCTCGCCAACGCCTCGTGGTAACGGTGCTCGCCAGCCCCCAGGAAAATGAACTGGGCGTCCGTGGTCGCCAGCAAATCGGCGCCGAGCACCAGGTCCAATCCCTTCTGCGACACCATGCGCGCGCTCATGCCGAAGAGCGGCGTGTGCTGCTCCAGGGCCAATCCGTAAGCCCGCTGCAGAGCAGTCTTGCAGCGCCGTTTCCCGGCGAGATCGCTGCGCGAGTAATTCCCGGGGATCTCGGGATCCGTCTCGGGATTCCAGAGCACGGGATCGATGCCGTTCAGAATCCCGGTCAGGCGGTCCCCCATGGCTGTGAACGTCTCCTGCAGGCCAAATCCGCCTTCCGGCGTGCGCAGCTCACGCGCATGCGTCGGACTGACAGTCACGGCAACGTCGGAGTAGGCGAGCCCCCCTTTGAGCATGTTCATGCGGCCGTACCACTCGAACACGTCGTCGTTGTACAGCTCCGGGAGGAGACCGAGCTGAGGCAGCGTGTCCGGGGGGAAATGCCCCTGGAACCCGGCGTTGTGCACCGACAGCACCGTCGCCAGGTGGTCGTGGAACGGCTGTCCGCGGAACGTCGTGCGCAAGTACACCGGCGCCAACGCCGTATGCCAATCGTGCGCATGGAGCAGCTGCGTCTCCGGAGCGATCTCCGGGAGCGCCGTGAGCGCGGCGAGACAAAAGAAAGCGAAGCGCCGCGCGTTATCGGGGTAGTCGGCGCCGTTGTCGCCGTAAATGCCGGCCCGATCGAAGAGGTCGGGGTGCTCGATGAAAAAGACTTGCGGGCCGGCAGCGGCTGCCGGAGTGCGGTAGAGCCACGCGTGCTCAATGTGCCCGCCGAGTGCGATCGCGAGCGGATGCGCGGTGCGCTCAAGGGACGGCGTGGTCTCGCGCACTAGCTGGTACAGCGGCATCACGACCGTGGTAGGGTGACCGGCGGCTGCCTGGGTGGTCGCCAGACCGGTCACCGCCTCACCCAGTCCGCCGGTGCGGGCGAAGGGCCAGTACTCGGCCGTCAGGTGGGCGACACCGATCCGCTCGGCGGCGGACCCCTGCGACCGCGGTCCCCCGGCGGCGGCCGGCCGCCGCGGCTGGGCGGAGCGGCTGCGATGCGACTTCGGCGCTCCCGGTATCGCGACCATATTGACTTCCCTCAGGCGGTCGGCGGGTCGTCCGGGGTTGGCGACTCGCCCCGCAATGCCGGCGCGTAATACTCCAAGAGGTATTGCCGCACCATGCGCTGGGCGGTGAACCGCGCGCCCGCGGTACGCAGTGCCTGCTTCATCTTTTCGACCCAGCCGCGCGGGACCCCCTGAGCATCGCGGTCATAAAACAGCGGCACGACTTGCGCTTCGAGCAGCTCGTACAACGCTCGGGCGTCGGCTGCGTCGACGTCCTCGCCCCCCCCACCTCTCGGCGGCGCCGGAATCGCCCACCCATTCAGCCCATCGTAACCTTCGCTCCACCACCCGTCCAGCGTACTGAGTTGCGGCACGCCGTTCAACGCCGCCTTCATGCCGCTCGTCCCGCACGCCTCGAGCGGTGCGCGCGGGACGTTGAGCCAGAGGTCCACGCCCTGCACTAGGCGGTGGGCTACGTGCATCTCGTAATCCTCGATGAACGCGATGCGGCCCTCGAAGCGGGCTTCCCGCGTGTGGGCATACACGCTCTGAAGGACCCGCTTCCCCGGCTCATCGCCCGGATGCGCCTTCCCCGCGAACACGATCTGCACCGGACGCCACGGGTTGACGAGCAGGCGCTGCAGGCGGTCGAGATCCCGGAAGATCAGGTCGGCCCGCTTATAGGTGGCAAAACGGCGGCCGAATCCGATGGTCAAGGCATCCTGGTCGAGCAGGGTCCCGGCACCCACCAGGTGCAGCGCCTCCTTCCACTGATCCGCCCAGCGCCGTCGCGCCATCTCCCGGATGCTCCGCATCAGCCGGGCCTTGAGCGCGGTGTGTACCGCCCATAGGGCGGCAGCATCCAGCCCGAGCACGCGGTCCCAGAGGGTCGAGTCATCCGCGCGCTGCAGCCAGTCCGGCCCGAGATGACTGTCGAGCAGGGACACCACCCCGTTGGCCATCCAGGTGGCGAGGTGGACGCCGTTGGTGACGTGCCCGATCGGCACGCGCGCCACCTCGCGCTCGGGCCAGAGCGGAGCCCACATCCGGCGGGACTCCTCGCCGTGACGGCGGGACACGCCGTTCACGCGCGCCGAGAGCCGGATGGCCGCGACCGGCATGTGGAAGCGGCCCTGGTCGAGTACCGGATGAGCTCCGAGACGCAGAAACTGCTCGCGGCTGATCCCCATCTCCTGCCACATCTGAGGGGGGGGGCCGATGCACTGCTCGACCTGCTCGGGGGAGAACGTGTCGTGTCCAGCCGGCACTGGCGTATGGGTCGTGAACACGCTGGTCGCTCGCACGCGGCGGACCGCTTCGGTGAACGAGCTGCCGCGCGTCACGAGCTCTCGCACGCGCTCGACCAGCATAAAGGCGGCGTGGCCCTCGTTGGCGTGCCAGACGGCCGGGTCGAACCCCAGAGCGCGCAGCACCCGCACGCCGCCCACACCGAGAATCCATTCCTGTCGCAGCCGCAACTCCGGCCCGCCGGCGTAAAGCCGATACGACAGGCCGCGGTCGGCAGCGTCGTTCTGGTCGAGGTCGGTATCCAGCAGGAAGATCGGCACGCGGCCCACCATAACGCGCCAGGCCCCGACGCTCACGGCCCGCCCCGACATCCGCACCATGGCGAGGCACGGGTCGCCCTTCGGTCCGCGCACCTGCTGTAACGGCGTCGCCGCCACGTCGAAGCGCTCGTCGGCATCCTCTTGCCATCCGTCGAGGCGCAGCCGCTGGTCCGAGTATCCCTTGGTGTAGAACAAACCGACGCCGACGAGTGGCACGCCGAGGTCCGACGCGGTCTTGCAGTGGTCGCCGGCGAGGACGCCGAGGCCTCCGGAGTAGATCGGCACCGAGGTGTGCAACCCGAACTCGGCGCAGAAGTACGCGATCTTGCGCTGCGCCAAGTTTGGGTAGGTCGTTTCGAGCCACGTCTCGTGCGTGCCCGCCACAAACGCGTTCCACTCGACGAGCGCGTCGTAGGCCCGCAGAAAGGCGGGGTCCTTGGTACAGGCGGCGAGCCGCGCCGGATCCACGCGGCGCAGCAGCTCGATCGGATTGTGCCGGGTGAGGTGCCAGAGCGGCTGATCGATGTAGCGGAACAGCGACCGAGCGTCGCGGTTCCAGCTCCACGACAGATTCGCGACGACGTCGGCGAGCCCCTTGATCCGCTCGGGGAGCCCTGGAAAGGAAAGGGGGGGGACGGGTGGCGTCGGGGGAGGGGGGGAGGCCGCGGGGGGTGTCATGGCGCCCGGAAAGCTAAGGGCTGGGGGTCGCCCGGTCATGCCCGTTCGGTCGCAGGCCGACCCTGCGTCCCCCGTCGGGGCGAGGTAGTATGGAGGGTCCCGCTCCCAACGGTACCCGATGCCCCCTCGTCCCTACATGTTAAGCGAGCTCACTTGGAAGACCGTGCGCGACGCGCGTTACGAGATCGCGGTGCTGCCGTGGGGCGCGACCGAGGCGCACAACCTCCACCTCCCCTACACTACCGACAACATCGAGACCGAACGGATCGCCGCCCTGGCGGCGGGGCACGCTTGGGAGCGGGGCGCGCGGGTCGTCGTGCTGCCGCTGCTCCCGTTCGGCGTGAACACCGGGCAGCTCGACATTCCGCTGTGCCTCAACCTCAACCCGAGCACCCAGGCGTTGGTGCTGCGCGACCTCGCAGCGACGCTCGCGGGTCAGGGCGTGCCGAAGCTCGTGATCCTGAACGGGCACGGCGGCAATGACTTTCGTCAGATGATCCGCGAGCTGCAGCCCGCCGTGTCCCTGTTTCTCTGCACGGTCAACTGGTATCAGGTGGTGGACCCGAAGCTGTTCTTCTCCGACCTGGGAGACCACGCCGGCGAGCTCGAGACGAGCGTGATGCTCCATATCGCGCCGGAGCTGGTGCGGCCGTTGTCGGAGGCCGGCCCCGGGCGCGCGCGCCGGTTCACGATCGCAGCGCTGCGGGAGGGGTGGGCGTGGGCACCGCGGCGGTGGCGCGAGGTGACTGACGACACCGGCGTCGGGAACCCGGCGGCCGCCACCGCCGAGAAGGGCCGCAAGTACGTGGCGGCGGTGAGCGAGAAGATCGGGACGTTCCTGGCGGAGCTGGCGCAGGCGGATCCGGGAAAGCTGTACGAGTGAGGGCGACGAAGAGCCCCGGCAATGGTCCACCGGGGCTCACGATCACGGTCGGAGGCGCCGCGCTTGTCAGGAGCGCGTCACGGTGTACTCCCCACAGGCGGTAAACTGGATCGTGATCGTCATCGTCTGGCCGCCCCGCACCACGACGGCGGTGATCTTCCCCGCGTCGAACCGGGGTGCCTTGGTGCAACTCGCGTTGTAGTGCAGAGGCGGATTCGTCGTCACTGTGAGCGAATATGACTGGTGACCGTGTGTCCACGCGGACGTCCCGTTCACGGTCCAGGTGCCGCTCGGCAGCACCGTATTCGGCTGGATCGAGCCGGCCACGTCCGCCTTGAAGAGCGACTCCCAAGTCCGAACGTGCTCGGCGGTGCCGCCGTTTGCGTACACGTAGTCGGTGCGGAAGTTGGTCTCGGCGCTGCGAAGCATCGTGCTGTCATGCGAGGCCATCCGCACACCGTTGTCCGTCACGGCCGTGTTCGCGCCCGTGAGGAGATTGACCGTCACGCGCTTGAAGTCGGTGAAGACACGCTCGACTGCGTGGTCCGGCGTCGTCTTCGTGGGATCGATCAGATCGATCGTGCCGGAGAGCGAGTCGATCGCGAGGGGAAAGGACAATACGCAGCCCGTGTAGTCGAAGCGCACGGAATCGGGAACGCCGTCCTTGTCGGAGTCGAGCGGCGTAGCGGGACTGCGCGTTGGGATGCACTGCGATCCGGAACTGATCCCGACCGACGTCGAAGCGAACAGCGCCGCCGATGCCATAGCGCTCGCCGAGCCGTCCATCGTGGCGGTTGACACGGCCCCTGCGACGTCGGACACCACGGTCTTGGCGAGGCTTTCGGCTTGCGCTTGGGACAGCAGGGGAGCGGGGGGCGCCGTGCTGTGGTCGGTGTTGCAGGCAGTAACGGCGAGGACCGCCGCGACGGCTGCGCCCATGAGCGCGACGAACGCGCGTTGCGTAGTGCGCATTGGCTGGACCTCCTAGCGACAGGTTGAACGGAAGCAACGCATCTGGGGGTGGGACGTCGCAACAGCCGGGTTGTTAAACCCCTTATGGACCAGTGAGGACCGGTATTCGAGCGGCTGCGCGCACGTAGGAGTGGCAGGCCGCAGGCGTGTTTACGCAGGCCGACCGCCCCCTAGCCATCGCCCCGTGGATCCTTTGTGCTGCCACTAGTCATCCCGTGACGTGCGAGTATCGCCCCGCTAAACTCCCGGCATGGAGTTCGACCCGCTCCCCCAGCAGCGTCTCGCCATTGAAGCACCGCTCGGCCCCGTCCTTGTGGTCGCGGGCCCCGGCGCGGGGAAGACGTTCTGCCTCATCGCCCGGATCAACCATCTCATCACCACGGCCGGAATCGCGCCCGAGCGCATCTGCGCAGTCACGTTCACGAACCGGGCGGCCGAGGAGATCGCGATCCGGCTAACGCACACGCTCCGGGAGCGCGCCGAAGGCGTCACGCGGAGCACGATCCACGCGTTGTGCCTGGCCCTGCTGCGCGAGCACGCCGTGGCGGCGGGCCTGCGGAAGGGATTCGGGGTCGCTGACGAGCAGTATCAGAAGGTCATCCTGGGCCGGTTGCACGTGCCGCTCGAGCAACGGGGCCCATTGCTGACCCGGTTCGGGCGGCACCGGGTGCAGGACTACGAGTTGACGGCGGAGGACGCCCGCCTGTTTCGCGAGTACACCTCCTGGCTCGCGCACCGCAACATGCTCGATTTCGACGACCTGGTCACAAAGGCAGCGGCGCTAGTGCGCACGAATGCGGACATCGCCGACGCGATCGCCGCCCGTTGGGATTATCTCCTGGTGGACGAGTTCCAGGACGTGAACGCGGTCCAGTACGACCTCTTGAAAAGTCTGGCGGCGCCGCACGACAACTTCTTTGCGGTGGGCGACGACGAGCAGTCGATCTTCACCTGGACGGGGGCAGATCCCTTCGTCCTGGTGCGGTTCGCTCGCGATTACGGGATCGATCGGCCCATCGTGCTAGACAAGAACTGTCGCTGCTCGCGCCAGATCTTCGAGACCGCGCGGCGCGTGCTCGCGCAGAATCCCCAGCTGTTCGAAAAGCAACTCAGCGCCGAACAAGAGTCACCGCACGAGGTGACGGCGCTCGCATTCCAAGACGAAGCGGAGGAGGCCTCGTGGCTACTCGAGGATCTCCAGGCCGACCGCACAGCGTCTGGATTGCGATGGGGCGACTACGCGATCCTCTACCGGAGACACAAGATCGGCGAGTACCTCGAGGGGCGGTTGCTCCGCGCGGGGATCCCGTGTCGGCTGGCGCGCGGCCGCTCGCTGATCGAAGACGACGTGATCAAGTACGTGATCACCGCGCTGCGGATCGTGCGCGACCCTGGCGACCCCGTCGCTCTCGAGGCGTTTGCGCGCTGCGTGCTCTCAGCGCACTTCCTCCAGGAAGTCGAGGCGGCGATCGCCGGCTCCGGCGATTTCCTGGCTGCGGTGCGCGCACTCGCCCAGCGCCGGCCGAAGTCCGACCCCGACACGAAGAAGCTGTGGCGGCTCATCTATCAAGTGGAGAACCTCCGCGCGCTGACCCGATCGCACCGGGCGTTGGCTCCGCTGGTCGATGAGATCCTCTCCCAGAGCGTCGGGCCCTACCGCAATGCGCTGGAGGAGCGGCACGACGAACTCACGGATCCGGCGGACCTCCCCGACGCCGTGCGCCTCGCAGAGCGACTCGCGTCCGCGATCACAGGCGAGCGCAGCATCGCGATCGCACCGCAGGGCGGACTAGAGATCGCGTTGCGGGGGATGTTGACAGCCGCCGGCGTGCGCCACGTTCCGTCAGGACCCGACGGCGACCTCGTACTGGGCCGGACGGACGGAGGTGCCGGTGGGCTCGCGCTCACGCTGTTCAAGGCGCTCCAGATCTTGGACGCGCGAGGGCTCGATGCCGCATTCCAGCGTTACATCACGTTCGACCTCGAGACGACCGACAACGACGTCGCGACATGCGGCGTCGTCGAGATCGGCGCCGCGCGGGTGGTGCAAGGCGAGATCGTGGACCGGTTTCATTCACTGGTCCAGCCTTACCGGGCGATCTCGACGCGGGCAAGCGAGATCCACGGGTACACAGACGCCGACCTGAAGGGGGCGCCGTCCTTCGGCGAGGTGTGGCCCGCGTTTCGCTCGTTCATCGGAGACGATGTCCTGATCGCGCACAACGGCCAGCGATTCGACATTCCCGTGCTGCGCCGGCTCGCGGCCGGACGGGACGGCGTGGACACCCTGGCGTTCTACGACACCCTCCCGCTCGTTCGCTCGCTGTCGCGCGACAGCGGGAAACTGGAGGACCTGGCGCACCGCTTCGGCATCGACTGCGGGCGAGCGCATCACGCGCTGGACGACGCGGTCACTCTGTCGCGGGTCTACGGAGAGCTCGAGCGCCAGCGGGGAATTCGGGCGCGCAAAGCAGTGCTGGTGAACCTGCTCGATTATCTCGGCCTCGCACTGGCGCTCGAGCCGAGCGCCGAGGGGGAGGGGGGGAGGGGGGGGGAGGGCGAGCGAGAAGCGCTGTTCAAGCTGGCCAGGCGCTACACCTTGGGCCGATACAGCGACGCACTGGCATTCTACGAGATGGAGCGCGAGCGCAGCGGTGGAATTGCAGCGCCGCCCGTCGACGAGGTGATCCAGCAGCTCGGCGGACGCGCGCTCATGACCCGCCTGCGGGCCGAGCCCGATCCCGCGCAACGCTATCCCGCAGCGGTGGCCCGCCTGCGAGCGCTGATGGATGAGCCCTCACCCCCACCCCCTGAACCCCTCTCCCCGATGGAGCGAGGGGGAACGCTGGAAGAGAGCATCGACCAGCTGCTCGAGCGGGTGGCCTTGTCCACGTCGGAGGGCATTGAGGTCACGCCCGATCGCGTCAACCTCCTCACGCTGCATTCGACCAAGGGGTTGGAGTTCTCGAGTGTGTACATCGTGGGAGTGGAGGATTACCAGATTCCCGGCTACCGTGAGTCGACTGAGAACCGGCAGGCCGAGATCCAGGAGGCGCGACGGTTGCTGTATGTCGGGATGACGCGTGCGCGGCAGCGGCTGGTGCTGACGCGCGTGGAACGACGGTTTGGGATGGACGCGGGAGGGAGTAGCTTCCTCGAGGCGATGGATTTGGGAGAGCACACATGGCCAAAGGCACGATAGCCATTCTGACCGGCGGCGGGGACGTCCCCGGTCTGAATCCCGCCATCCGTGCGATCACGATCCGCGCCCTGCGCGACGGATACCGGGTCGTGGGTTGTCGCCGCGGCTGGGCCGGGCTCGTCGATTACGTACGGGACGATAAAGCCGACAACAGCGAGAACGTGATGCTGCTCACGGAGGCCATCGTCAACCGCGCCGGTCGTACGGGCGGCACCTTCCTCCACACCTCGCGCGTGCGGCCGAGCCACCTGCCGCGCGCACGAGTCCCGCCGCATCTAACCGGGTACGACGAGCCGATCAACGACATCACGAAGGACCTGCTCAAGAACCTCGAGCACATCGGTGTGGACATCCTGATCCCCATCGGTGGGGATGATACGCTCAGTTACGGCAAGCGCCTGCACGACGAAGGCGTGCACGTAGTTGCCATCCCGAAGACGATGGACAATGACGTCTATGGCACCGACTACTGTATCGGCTTCAGTACCTGCGTGACGCGCACGATCGAGCTGACGCACCGGCTGCGCACCTCGGCAGGCTCGCACGAACGCTTCCTGGTCATCGAGGTGTTCGGGCGGTATGCTGGTTTCACCGCGCTGCTGCCGACGATGGCGGGAGCGGCGGATCGGTGCCTCATTCCCGAGCATCCCGTCGACGTCGACCGCCTGGCGGAGCTCCTCACGCAGGATCGCAACAAGAACCCGAGCCGCTATGCGGTCGTGTTGGTATCGGAAGGTGCGCGCCTGAGCTCGCAGGACGGAATGAGCTTCGAAGGGGAAGAGGCCGACATGTACGGGCACCGCAAGCTGGGCGGGATCGGGGACCGGATCGGGACGGCGCTGAAGGAATCGTCCCCGAAATACAACCAGGGTCGGCGCATCGACGTGGTGAACCAGCGGCTCGGCTATCTGGTGCGCTCGGGCGATCCCGATGCACTCGATTCGATCGTCCCGATGGCCTTCGGCAACCTCGCCCTTGATCTGATTCGGAGGAAGGAGTACGGTCGCTTGGTCAGCATTCACCGCGGGTTCTACGACAGCGTACCGCTCGGGAGCGTGACATCGGAGAAAAAGGTCGTGGACGTCGGGAAGTACTACAACACTGACCGGCTGCGCCCGATTTACCAGTTCGATGGCGCGCCGCTATTCATCATGACGAGCGATTGATCGCCGCCACACCGGTTGTGCTGAACGTCGGCCTCGTCGGATACGGCTTCGCAGGCAGGGTGTTTCACGCACCCGTCATCCGGGCGGTCGAGGGACTCCGCCTCACCACCATCGTCCGGCGCCACGGCACGCCAGACCCGCCCTACCCAGGCGTCGAGGTCGTTCCCAGCGTCAATGAGCTGCTCACCCGGGCGATCGACCTGGTCGTTGTCGCCACACCCAATCCGTCGCATCATCCGATCGCAAAGCAGTGCCTCCTAGCCGGACGCCACGTCGTTGTAGACAAGCCATTCACCACCACCGTTGCAGAAGCCGAAGAGCTCCTCCGGCTCGGCAAACGGCAGCGCCGCGTGATATCGGCCTACCAGAACCGCCGCTACATCGGAGACTTCGTCACCCTGCGACAGCTGCTGTCGGAAGGGGCACTCGGCCCGGTAAGGATCTTCGAATCCCACTTCGACCGCTACCGTCCGGAGCTCCGGCCAGGCGCGTGGCGCGAGCAGCCGCAGCCAGGCTCCGGCGTCTGGTTCGACCTGGGGTCACACCTGCTCGATCAGGCGTTGCTCCTATTCGGCGTTCCGGAAGCCGTCTCGGCCGACATCCGCGTCGAGCGCGAAGGTGCCACCGCAGACGACGCGTTCGATGTCATGCTGCACTACCCGCACTCGCGCGCGCTATTGCGGGCGTCCATGCTGGCGGTTTCCCCAGGGCCGACCTTTGCCGTTCACGGCACCAAAGGCTCTTTCATCAAGTACGGCATCGATCCGCAGGAAGAGGCTCTGAAGTCCGGCCACACGCCCGACGAGTCGCACTGGGATTCGGAACCGGTCGAGATGTACGGCACCCTGACAACGCCCGAGGGCACCCGGACGGTGCCGACCATCCCTTCGAGCTTCACACAGTATTACGAGAATATCCGCGATGCCATACTCGGGAAGGCGCAGCCGGCAGTCCCGCCCGAGCAGGTGCTCAACGTCATGCGCGGACTCGAGCTGGCGGCGGTCAGCAGTCAGCAGCGCCGCGTCCTACCGTGGGGGGGGGGAGGGGCCACGGGCGCCACTGTCGGGAACCGCCGCGCGCCGTCTATCAGCTGAAGGGCGGCAGACCGCGCTCCGTGCTACTATCCGAACCATGCCCGACGACGATCGTCGCACATCATGGTCGACGCCGTCATCCACGCGGCGCGAGTTCATCTCGACGGCGCTCGGCGCCGGGCTCGTCCTCACCGGGGCGCGGGTACCGCTCGAGCCCCTCGGCTTGGTCGATCCCCCGGCGCCGTTCGGGCCGCTCCCCTCGGCACGCCAGCTGCGCTGGCACGAGATGGAGTTCTACGGCTTCCTGCACTTCACCGTCAATACGTTCACAAACCAGGAGTGGGGCTACGGCGACGAGTCGCCCGCCGTGTTCAACCCCACGGACTTCGCTGCCGACCAGATCGTGGAAACCGCGCGCAACGCGGGTATGCGGGGTTTGATCCTCACATGCAAGCATCACGACGGCTTCTGTCTGTGGCCTTCCAGGTACACCGAGCACTCCGTCAAAAGCAGCCCATGGCGAGGCGGACACGGTGACGTCGTGAAAGAAGTCTCGGAGGCTTGCGCCAGACACGGTCTCCGCTTCGGCGTCTATCTCTCGCCCTGGGATCGGAGCCACAAGGACTACGGTCGGCCGGAGTACCTGACCTACTATCGCAATCAGCTCCGCGAGCTCTTGACGGGCTATGGCCCCATCTTCGAGATCTTCTTGGATGGCGCTAACGGCGGCGACGGCTACTACGGCGGCGCGCACGAGCGGCGCGAGATCGATGCCACGACCTACTACGACTGGCCGGCCACTTGGCGGCTCGCGCGCGACCTCCAGCCGGACGCGGTGCTCTTCAGCGACGCGGGCCCCGATATCCGTTGGGTGGGTAACGAGCGCGGCGTCGCCGGCGAGACCTGTTGGGCCACCTCCAACAGCGAGGACTTCGCCCCCGGTCGAGCCGACGCGACCCGCTTGAACCGCGGCGACCGACCAGGTTCGCACTGGGTGCCGGCGGAGTGCGATGTGTCAATCCGACCCGGCTGGTTCTATCACCAAAGCGAAGACAACCAGGTGAGAACCCCGCGGAGTCTCGTCGATCTGTACTACTCCTCGGTGGGCCGCGGCGCCTCGTTCCTGCTCAATCTGCCGCCAGACCGGCGTGGTCGGATCCACGACGAAGACGTGCGTGCCTTGTACGAATTCCGCCGCTTCTTGGACGCTACCTTCGCCACGAACCTCGCGGCCGGCGCACGGGTCGCGGCCAGCAGCGTCCGCGGCAACGGCGGGGGGAGGGGGGGGAGGAGGGGAAGCGACGCGCGGTTTGTCGCCGAGAACGTGCTGGACTCCAGGCGCGATACGTATTGGACCACCGACGATCGGATCACGACGCCCGATCTCACGCTGGATCTCGGCCGGGAAGTCACGTTCAACGTCGTCCGCCTGCGCGAATACCTGCCGCTCGGACAGCGCGTCGAGGCAGTCGCGCTCGACCAGTGGCGGGACGGCGCGTGGCTCGAATTCGCGCGTGCGACGAGCGTCGGAAACTGCCGGCTGGTGCGGGGCTCTCCCATCACGACCTCGAGGGTTCGGCTGCGGATCACCCAAGCACCGGTGTGTCCAGCCATCTCTGAGTTCGCCCTCTTTCTGGAGCCGACATCATGATGCGAGCGCCGAGGCTGTTGCCCCTCTGGCTCGGAGCTTCCCTACTCTCGCGCGGCCTGGCCGCCCAGGCGACGGACTCGGCGCCTCCCGAGCGCCTTGCAGCGCGACAATGGTACCGCGACGCG
>WNFD01001695.1_pt1 | contig 22181 bp, 18 predicted proteins | sample 5400491 | NCBI WGS metagenome assembly WNFD01 (sample SAMN13153343, study PRJNA577476) | soil metagenome | isolation source: 120 cm saprolite under Douglas fir tree site 2 hole 2 replicate 2 | place: USA:California | collected 2015-04-18
GCAGAACTGCGGTGTTTCTTCTAGTCGCTGACATTTTCCTCATACTCTTTCTAGTTGAGCGAGATATGCATGGTATTGTTCATCCGTTTTAAACATCCATGTAGCTTTAACGCTGTGTTCCATGCTCCTCATTGTTCAATGCGCTTCGGAACTGCTTCATAAATGTGTTAAATTCGGCGATCTGTGCTTCCAGTTTGGCGATCGTGAGACCACACTGCATATGTTCCTGTAACAAGGTTCCGTAGCTTTGCTCGATTTGCTCGCGTTCCGCATACGCTGCTCGCAGCTTGGCCACCAACTCCGGCTTTTTGTAGTTGAACAAAGGATCGCGGGGTTCAACCTTGACCTGGTGAAGGTCCCCGCCCTCCTTGGTTTGCTTCCGCTTGGACTGACGCCGTTTCGCCTGTTCCTGTTCTCGCTTCTCGCGTAAATGCGTACTGTGTGTGCGGAACAAGGCCAGGGCTTCTGGATTGCGGTAATAGGCCATATAATCGAGGCCACTCACCTCTTTAATGGTAAAGGTGTTCACCTGACGCTTCTCAGCTTCAAGCTCGGCAATCGCCTGTGTAAGCCGGGTCACCGTCGCTTGCTTTTGAACTGTTGCATTTTCGCGTAGATGGGCATAGCGATCATGAGATGATGCCGTCGTTTTTGTCATCGCGGTTCTCCTTCCTCGTCGGGAGCCGAGGGCAGGGTATCTGCAAAGGGCAGGTAGCCGCCGTCTTGCCGGGTGCGGATTTGCACTTCCATCACCCGAATGATATCGTCGAGATGCTGGATCATTTGCCGAGACTGCTCTGCGTCCACAGAATGCCCGTGCGCGTCATGCAGTTGTGCTTGAAGCACATGGAGCTTGCACCAGGTCTTGGCATGGCGCAAGTTGCTGTAATGAGGAACGAGGTATGGGCAACCAAGGCAGAGCGCGCGATTGTTTGGACGAATACACAGTCCTGCGCTGCAATACCCGAGCACCGTTGGGCCAATCGTACCCCATTGTTCAAACACCTGACGCAGCGCGGCTTCCATCTGTTCCAGTGTGCGCGGAGGAGGCACTTGTAAATACGAACGCTTTTGTGGCGAAGAAAACTGAGCTTGTGCTTCAAAGAGCAGCGCGAGCAGTCGCTCAACCGGCATGCGGCTGTAGTAGGCCGTCGCTTCAGGGATAGAGAGGGCGTGCGAGGAACCCTCAAGCGTCACCCGATGGTGCAACAGGTAAGCCACTGCCTCGGCTGGCACATTTTTGACCTGCCTGGCATGGGTAGCGAGGACATGTCTCAGGAGGTGCGTAGCGACGTGAATTGGCTTGCCGGCGCGTGTGGTAAACGTGAGTCCATGAAAGAGAAAACGCAGTAATCGTCCCACATCCAGTGTTGTGAGAAGGCCGTGGCGTCCGTCGTCGCTTGCTGCCCACTGAAAAAGGTAGGGTTCGGGCGACAGATCCTCTTCCTTTGAGTTCTCGTAGGGCTGAACAATTGGGATAGACCCTCCATGTGTCGCCGCCAGAAGCTGCCCAATCTCTCTGAGTAATCGCCCAGCCATCTCGCTGATGAGGAAAAACTGACGATCGCTCTCCCTTGTAGAACCCTTGGGTAAGAGATGCTGAACAAGAATCCCAATCTTACGGCCGGTAGGCTGCCGAGCTTTGAGTTCATCGACGGCCAGCGTCTCAAAACGGTTTGCACTGACCTGGAGTAATTCGCTCACACGGCTTCCATTCGTGAGGGCAAGGGTGGCCAGAGCTGTTGCGTAGAGCACGCCTCTGTAAAGAGCTTCGGGATCAAAGATTACCTCTTCAGCACGCATGTTGTGATTGAACCAGTTACTGTCGTTTTGAGCCGGCGAGAGCAGTGCTGGCCGGGACACATAGAAGCCTTTGAGCACCTTGCTAAGCATTCCCTCCTCCTGGTCCTGGCCTTGAGTTTTCTCCTCCTGATCCTGGCCTTTCATCGAAAGGCGATGCTTCTGTCCCAGTCGTCGGCCGATAATGAGATCGCCGCACCACAACAAGTCCTCGGCTTTTCCCTCATACTGCAAGAAGTAGGTATTGCGCTCGGGAGCGTATGCTCCTTGCTGCCGTTCCCATAGCTTGCGTGTATCCACACTGCACTGGTCTAAATGCTCTTTAACCCAGCTCAGACGATCCCAGAGCGTGAATGAGAGCCTGACCTCGCGTTCGGTGAGTTCGACGGCAGAAAGGGTAGATGCATCTTTCGATACATCAAAAAGATGATCGGTGTGCTGGAATTGAACAGGAAGCGTGATTTCTCCTGCTATGGCGCGGTCTCGGTATCGACGAAATTGCTTGATGAATCGCTCTGCCGCCTGCTTCCGCAGTTGTGCAATTTCGACGAGCAATGAGAACAAAGGCACTAAAATATCTGATTGTTCTTTGCGTCGAAGAGCGGCTGCTGTTTTGTATGTTCCACGGATCTTGTGCTTTTCCATGAAACCGGCAGGCAGCGGAGGAAGTGCATAGTGTTCCCAGATGACACGATCTCGCACGTTCAGACCTTCGAGATGCACACGTATATGTGTGGAAGAGAAGGCATGATAGTCGATCAGAAGGCGGAGCTCCCCTCCGCCGAGCGTTCTTCCCTCCACCAAGCGATCCCAGATATCTCGCGTGCTGAGTTGCACGAGTTCATTCATACCATACTGTGCGCGCAACCAATGCAGGAGTGAGGCGAGCGCTTTCCCGTGAGTGTACAATGAAAGCTTCTTCATGGCGTCCATGGCGCACCCAACAGCAAAGGCGAGAGGTATGGCGTCGGGGCCATCTGCTACAGTACGGATAAAATATCCCATGACCCGGCTTGGTAAACGCTCCCATTCAATTCCAGGAGCAGTATGCAAAATCGGGGGAAGCCATGCCAGAAACGCCTGCACGTGGGCCTCGCGCTGCGCCGCGTCGCTGAAGTTGAGACGTTTGGGACGTGCTTGCTCTTCTACAGAAACAGGAGCGGTTGTGTTCATCATCACTCTGCTGCCCCCTTTTGTTGCTGCATCTTCTTGATCCAGGCAAGTGTCTCAGCATCGTGCAACCACATCGTTTCCCCCTCCTGGTGCAAGGTGACTTCTTCTTCAACATGAACAGGAGCAATCGCCTTCTCCTTGGGCTGTTCTGTTGGGAGAGAAGGCTCAGCTACGTAACGCCGATGGGAGAGATCGTGTTGATAGCTTGTCAGCACGGACAAGGTTTGCTCTCCGTCACGCGTGTGGTCGTAGATATCGATGGTTTTTGGGCTACTCCAGCCCATGACCATACTTCCAAAGGCTTCCCGTTCGCGCACGTACTGCTCAGCGTCAAACTGTGGTGTCCCTGCGCCGCAGGCGAGCTTGAGACGAATGAGATATTCGCTAATGAACAGATGTCGAATGTCGTGAGGTGAAAATGGCACCGGGCATTTCCCTTGTACAGACGTGTAGTGCTTGTACCAATGCCAGTAAAATGCCTTTGCGGAATACGGTTTTCCGTGTTCCGTGAGGAAAAGCGGTTCCTGATCACCCACGTTAGCCAGTCTTCTCCGTTTCTGTGGATCATGCAGTGGCCGAACCTGCTCAATGTAGGTCGTCAGAGCTCGTTCGACATCAGGGTTGTGTCCAAAGTAGATCGTTTTGACCTCGCGCCCCATGCTGCCTTTGTTCACCACCTGCGCCTGGCCGGCGATCCCCTCGTTTCTGTATCCGCCGACCGTCATCAAAATCACCTCATGGAGCCTGGCCCCGGTGTTTTGCAAGAGTTCCAGCACCGCTTTCTCGCGTGGTGACACCTGTTTGCTGTCGAGCAGAGCGTTGATGACTGTGTGCATGCCTTCGCGCACGTCGGCCAGTTCCCGGCGCATCTCTGGTTTCCACTCTTGCGCTTTTGAGTGACGAAGAAAGGCCGTCGGGCGCCGCCGAGACTGTTCGCGCGTTTCTTCTCGAATACCGGCCTGGTCGGGCGCTCCCCGATTGGCAAGAGAACGCACTTGTTCGCGTTTGAGAGCCACGAGAACCTCGGATGAGAGCGGATTAGGAAAAGCGTACAATCCCTCGTCTTTCATCACGAGGTAGAAGTCACGCAGCGCAGCTCGTAAAACACGAAGCGTACTGTCGCGCAGAGGTGTATCACGCGTTGGGACAATTTCAAATCCCTCGCGATCGCCTCCAGGCTGAATGAGACAGCCAAGTCGGTCTCGATGAAACTCGATCAGCACCGGACGTAGCTGTGAAGACGGGGCATTCCAGGCATATCCCTTCTCGCACAAAAAGGTAAAATATGGGAGCAAGCACGACAGGTAGGTATTACACGTACTCACTGGTCCCTGGATGCTGCGAATGCGATACCACTCTGTAAGAGCGACGACGATCCGACCCTGCTGATCCAGGAAAACGACTTCGTAACGGTCACCTGGGCGCCCGGGTATGCGACGAATACGCGACAAAGGCATCACATCTTTTGTTTGTGAGATCACTGTAGACATGGTATCATTCCCCCTAGATCCGTAGGCTTCGATCGCTGTAATGGCCCTCAGTGTACGGGTCTAGGCAGGATGTTGTAAACGGAAGCGGCTAAACAGGGACTAATAGGCTATCTGAGCGGTATGGTGGTTCAGATAACACAACTCGTATTAACCTAGTGGAGTTCGGATACAAGCCTCTCCCTTGAGGGATGAGGTTGCTGACTTCCTATCTGCCTTAGAACCGAGTAGTCTTGTGTGCTCTTTGTGACAGTCGTTTGATCGCCTGTGATGGTGCTGTGACATGTGAAGCATATCCTTTCAAGTAGGAAAGGAGGATACAATGTTTCAACGAATTCTTGTGCCGCTGGATGGAACGACACATGCCGAACAAGCTTTACCAGTCGCTGCCCGTATAGCAAGAGCTTCTGGTGGATCAATTGTGCTGCTACAGGTGGCAGATGCACCAGTTGAGTACGAAGGCCTTTCGAAGTTCCCATCTCCAATCACGAAGGAAAACCTGGCGGTTGAACGTACCAGGGACAGCGGATATCTAGCAACTGTTGCCGAAGCGGACGATCTCCGGGGCATTGAGATAACGACTGAAGCGCTTGCCGGTGCGGTGCTGCCGGCACTCATCTCGGCCGTTCAATCGAAAGGGGTTGATCTGGTCGTGATATGTAGCCATGGAGATACTGGCCTCAAGCGCTGGATGCTTGGAAGTGTCGCTCAAGAGTTGGCACGTCATAGCCCTGTCCCAGTACTGGTGCTCCGCGCTGGCGGCGTTTTATCGACTGTGCGCCATGATTCCCTGCGTGCGCTGGTAGCATTGGATGGGTCTCCATTTGCAGAGGCTGCACTTGTGCCTGCGGCGCATGTCATTGCTGCATTGGCAGCGCCAGGAAAGGGGGCATTGCATCTCACACAAGTAGTGACGGGGCCGGCCAGCTATCGCAGGTTGAGGAGCGAGATCCATAGTGATCCCCACATAGTGGGTCGAGAGCTACGCGACGCCAGAGCATACCTCGGCTCTGTAGCAGTTCGCCTGCGCAAAGGCGAATTGGCTGACCTTGGGCTGGTGGTGACCTGGTCGATGGCAGTCGAAGCAGACGTGGCGTCGGCTCTGATCAAGGTGGCAGAGTACGGGAGAAATACAGAAGATTTCGATGGGTGTGACCTCATCGCTATTGCTACGCATGGTCGAAGTGGCTTACAACGCCTGGTCATGGGCAGCGTTGCCGAGCACATCCTGGGAGCCACAAAACTACCGCTGTTGATTGTGAGACCGCAGGGGCTGGTAGCAGGTCGCGAACAGGAGTCAGGCAAGCACATCCCCATACATCTCAAATTAAGGAGTGTGTCCGGTGATCGCGAGTGATATAATGACATGCAATGTCCATACTATCCATCCAGGCGCCAGCGCGCAAGAAGCTGCCCATCTTCTTTCTCAAGAACACATTAGCGGCGCACCTGTCGTCGATGCGAATGGCAAGGTCATCGGCATTGTCAGCCGAGCTGATATCGTCCATGCAGTCGCACAAGGGCATCTGGTCATCAGACCCTGGTAAGGGACTGACAGCGATTTGGAAGGAGAATCATCTGGTTATGAGTACCAACCTTGGTTTTGAGAACACCGACACTATTTTGGTAGAAGATCGGGTGTTTGCACCGTCCAGCGACGTAGTGAACAACGCCAATATTACCGCGTACATGAAGTCCAAAGGCTTCGATAACTACGAGGACTTTTACCAGTGGTCGTTGGCGCATCGCTATGAGTATTGGGATGATCAAGCAAAGGAATTGCACTGGTTTGAACCCTGGCAGACCACCTTTGAATGGACGAACAAGCCTTTCTTCAAGTGGTTTGTAGGCGGCAAGTTTAACATTGTCTACAACTGCCTGGACCGGCATGTGCAAACGCCCACGCGCTCCAAAATCGCGTACTACTGGGAGGGCGATGATGGCGCGATCCGCCTGATCACATACAAAGAGCTGTACGTGATGACGAACCGGCTGGCCAAGGGCCTGCAAAACCTGGGAGTGAAGAAGGGTGACCGTGTGGCCATCTATTTGCCCCTCATCCCCGAGATCGTGGCGGCGGTATTGGCAGTGGCACGCCTGGGAGCAGTGCATACCGTCGTGTTTGGCGGCTTTGCGGCCAGCGCTCTGCGTGACCGCATCAATGACAGTCAAGCCAAAGTGGTCATCACCGCCGATGGCAGCTATCGCGGCGGCAGAACCATCGAACTCAAGCAAATAGCGGATGAGGCAGTCGCGGAGACGCCCTCGGTGGAGAAGATGATCGTCGTTCGGCGGACCGGGAAGGACCTACCGATGAAGCAGGGGCGCGATGTGTACCTGGATGACCTGCTGAAAGATATTCCCAGAAATACCGTCGTCCCCTGCGAGCCGATGGACAGCGAGGATATGCTCTTCATCCTGTATACCAGCGGCAGCACGGGCAAGCCAAAAGGAGTAGTACACGTCCAGGGCGGCTACGCAGTGGGAGCCTATGCCACCACCAAGTTTGTGTTTGATATCAAACCGAGCGACGTGTTCTGGTGTACCGCCGATGTGGGTTGGGTGACCGGCCATAGCTATGGCATTTACGGCCCATTGATGAACGCCGCGACCAGTGTTCTGTTCGAGGGCATTCCGACCTACCCTGCCGCTGACAGGTGGTGGAGTATTATAGACAAGTACCAGGTGTCGATCCTCTACACGGCCCCGACCGCGATTCGCAGCCTGATGCGCTTTGGCGAAGAATTGCCAGCCAGGCACGACCTGACAAGCCTGCGCCTGCTCGGTTCGGTCGGCGAGCCGATCAACCCTGAAGCCTGGATATGGTATTACAAGAACATCGGGCGCAGCGAACTGCCGATTATGGATACCTGGTGGCAGACGGAGACGGGGGCCATCATGATCAGCCCAACCCCTGTTCTGCCACTCAAGCCGGGCAGCGCAAGTCGCCCGCTGCCGACGATCGAGGCCGATGTAGTAGACAAGAACGGCAACAGCGTTGGCCAGGGCAAAGGTGGATTTTTGATCGTACGCCAGCCGTGGCCTGCTCAGATGCGCACGATCTTTGGCGATCCAGCTCGTTACGAGACCTATTGGAACACCATCGAGGAGGTGTACTTCGCCGGTGATGCTGCGACGATGGACAGTGACGGCTATACCCGCATTCAGGGTCGCGTGGATGATGTGATCAAAGTCAGTGGTCATCGCCTGGGTTCGATGGAAATCGAATCGAGCCTGGTCAGCCATCCTGCCGTTGCAGAAGCGGCGGCCATCGGCAAGCCAGACGAGGTAAAAGGCGAGCGTGTCAAAGTGTTTGTTATCCTCAAAAATGGCGTCGAGCCTTCAGACGGGTTGGCAAAAGAGCTAAAACAACACGTTCGCACGGTCGTTGGCCCGTTAGCTACACCGGACGAGCTTGAGTTCGTGCCGGGGCTGCCCAAAACGCGCTCCGGCAAGATTATGCGGCGCATCATCCGAGCTAAGGAACTCGGTGAGCCAATCGGCGACGTCAGTACACTGGAGACGTAGGACCTTACATGCCTCCCTGGGCGGTACGATTGCAAAGTAAAGAAAGAAAGAAAGAAAGGGATGACCTATGTACGTAACAGTACGGCGCAGCAAGCATTTTGGCGGTACTGATGAGATAGCACGACGGGCTAAGGAGGGCCTGGTACCTGCACTAAAAACCCTGTCAGGCTTTGTCTCCTACGACATCTTGAGTCTGGAGGATAACGTGGTGATGGGTATAACTATTTTTGACAACAAAGCGTCGGCGGAAGAGGCCAACAAATCATTTGTTCTATGGGCGCGGGAGCAGGACCTGCGATCGCTTCTCACGGGGCCGCACGAAGTTTTGTCGGGCGAAGCACTCGTACATGTAGTAGAGCACGACGCGCCTTTCCCTGAGCCTGGTGGAGGTTATGGTATGTGAGCTGCTCGTTCATGGTCTCCTCACAGAGAATCGTTCAGTCGATACCCGATAGGAGTACGCTCTTTCCATCAGATGAGCTTGGGTTGGTTACATCAGGACACGCTCAGGTACAATCATGCGGCGCCTGGTGAGAGCCGGAGAAGGAAAACACATGATTGTAAGCGAAGTGATGACGACAAAACTGGTGACTGTATTCCCTGACGACACACTTAGCCACGCGGCAGGCTTGCTCAGGCAGCATCAATTTCACCATTTACCGGTGGTACGGGGAACGAGTTCACATGTATCCTGGGAAGTGGATCAGCGTTCACGAGAGAGTCCGCCTGTGCTGGAGGGCTTGATAACCTCACAAGATATTGACCTGGCAGCAGCGGAACGAAACGGCTCCGCTGACGCAGTCCAGCGGCCCTGGCAGGAGCAGCGGGTTGCCGAAGTCATGCAGCGTTCCCTTCTCTGCGTCACTCCTACTACCGATGTCGCCTCGGCGGCGAAACTCCTCGTCGAGCGGGGCATCAACTGCCTGCCAGTCGTAGCATATGAAGACGCGAGCAATGCAGAGCAGCCCCTGGATCATGAGCCGCGCACCTTTCTAGTTGGATTGCTTACACGCAGTGATCTGCTCCTGGCCCTGGCACGCGCCCTGGGCGCGTTTGAGCCGGGAACGGAGTTACTCATACCACTACCTGCTGGAAATCTCTCCCCGCTCACCAGGATGCTGTTGCTGGCGGCAGCATCACATATAGAGGTACAAAGCGTCATGGTCGCGCCATCAAAGGATAACCGCGCGCGCGTGGCAACCGTGCGGCTGGGCACGATTAACCCCGCTCCATTACTGGAACAATTGCAGGAGAACAACATCCGGTACGAGTTTGCGGAATTCCAGTCAGAAGGTGACATCCATGCCAGATGAACACGCCCATTCGAGAACCCGTCTCCTTTTTGCAAAGAGTGAGCTTGCTTATGATTTTGGTGCGGAGCATCCATTGCAACCCGGCCGCCTCGTTGCTCTGATGGATCTCCTCGAGACAAGTGGATTATGGATAGAGCACGACGAGCAACGGCCAATACCCCTGCGAGCCGCGACCATAGAGGAATTGAGCCTGGTGCACACAGCAGACTACATCGCCGCCGTGCAACGCTTGAGCGACTCAGCAGTAATTGCGAGCGAGAAAGACCTGGCGTTCCGCTATGGCTTTGGCGAGGGAGACACACCGGCCCGGCCTGGCATGCATGAAGCCTCTGCGCGTATCGCGGGTGGGACGCTCGTAGCTATGAGCGCGGTGATGGGGCTGCCGGAGGGTGGAGGTTTTGCGGAAAGCGACCGCCCCCTCCATGTCTTTCATCCCGCTGGGGGGCTGCATCTCGCCCTGGCAGAACACGCTTCCGGCTTTTGCATCTACAACGATATTGCTGTGGCGATTGCGCATGTCCTGCGCTCCAGTGAAGCGAAGGTGCTGTTTCTCGACTTTGACGCTCACCACGGTGCTGGGGTGCAGCGCTCCTTCTACGATGAACCGCGCGTGCTGACGATCTCGCTCCACGAAACCGGGCGTGCTCTCTTCCCAGGGACAGGGGATGTGCTTGAGCTGGGGGAGGGGTTAGGGCGCGGCTACTGCGTGAACGTTCCCCTGGAACCATTTACCGAGGACGATTCGTATATCGAGAGCATGAACGCCATCCTTCTCCCGCTTGTCATGTCGTTCGCTCCCGATATGCTCATCTCCCAGCATGGGTGCGATACGCATGCCTGGGACCCGTTAACCCACCTGTCACTCAGCATGCGAGGTATCCAGGCACAGATGAAACTTGCCCACCAGCTGGCACATACCTATTGTCAGGGGCGCTGGGTAGCGGTAGGAGGCGGCGGGTATGATCTCTACCGCGTTGTGCCGCGCGCCTGGAGCCTACTCTGGGCCGAGATGTCAGGACAACCCGTACCTGAGAAGTTACCAGAGGAGTGGGTGCAACACTGGTACCCTGCCTGGCTTGCCAGGGAGGAGCAAGAGAAAGCTGCGCGGCAGGCGCTGCGAAAAGCGGCAGGCCCGGTGGACTTTCCAACCACCTTCCAGGATCGCCCCGAGGACTTTCCGGCCTTACCTGGCCGAGGGGCAATTACGCACACGAATCGGCGCACAATTGCGCTGGTGCGCCACCTCCTGCTGCCTTCTGCTGTACGCAAAGCCTTCCCGTCACAGCCACGCTTCTCAGCAATGGCCGGGATTCTCGACCTGCTGCACATGCGCGGAAGCAAGACCCCCTCGCGCAGCAAAACACTTGAAACGCCCGCTGGCCAGCTGCTACTCCGCGACTTTTGTCCGCCATCTCTCGTCGAACGCCTCAGAGCGGACAGTGGATTGCATGCCTTTGCTCGCTTTCCAGAACGAGAACACGAGCTGCTTCTCAGCATTGCCAGGAGCCCGGATTGCGCGCTTACCCTGGCACATACGCCGGCTGGTGAAATTGTCGGTGAAGTGACACTGGCTCCAGGTGATGAGTGGTGGGAGGGCTTTGAGAACCTGTACGAGGTGACGATCGAAGTAAGCGCAAACTGGCGAGGCACGGGAGTAGCGCGGCATTTACTGGCTTTCGCTCTGGAACTGGATACCCTGGAGGATATGATTCTCTTCGCCATGGGATTATCGTGGCACTGGGACATGGAAGGGTTGCACATGTCAATCCACCGTTATCGCGAACTGATCAAGCGGCTATTTGGAGAGCAGGGGTTTGTGGAACGCACAACGACAGAGCCTGATATCAATCTGGAGCCAGGGAACGTCCTGCTCGTGCGCGTCGGTAAGCATGTCGATCAATCCGTTGCCGATCGATTCTTTAACCGCCTGCAAGCGCCTCGTCTTTTCTAATCTGAGTCAGCGCGCCTCGCTTTGGAAGCCTTGTCCAAGATGATGATCGACCTGGTCAATTCGGAGGCCACAAGCCAGTGGTTGGATGGCTATAACGCTGCTCATAACGCTTTCATGACACTTCCGCTCTATACTTGTGCAGAGGGAGTCAGGTCCGTCAGTTGAAGAGAAGTGAAGAGGGAGAGACTTCTTCTGGAGGAGCCTTTGCGTGATGAAATGCTCTCACTAGCTTTCACCTGAGCAAAGACCCCACAGCAGCTCACTCTGCAAGAAAGGAGGTAGAGCAATGAAAGAGTATGAAGATGCGGCATCGACCTGCTTGAGCCAAGTGCCTGCTTCGCGTTCGCACAGGCGCAGACGGCTCCTGCTTGGTAGCCTGGTCCTTGTCTTTGCCTTCATGTTCACCGTTGGCGTGGGTTTGTCGACTGGAGCGACCAGGGCCCAAGCCCTTGAGTCCAGAGGCACCGGCAGTTTCCAAACACTGGCCGTCTCCCATAAGGGCCCCCCACACGACCAGCACGGGACGAAGACAATGGGAGCGAATGGTCAGTGCAACACGTTGACCATCACGAGCGTGAACGGCTCAACGATCGTAGCACAATCGTCATGTAGCAAGTCGATTACGGTCCACACCACAGCGAGTACTCAGTACATGCGAGCTGGCAGAACCGTCTCCGTGAGCGCTATCACCGTTGGCACACACGTGTACGTCACCGGAGCGCACAATCATGATGGGAGTATCACTGCCTCGCGTATCGTCATCAATTGATCATGTACCGTCGTACGCCGGAGATCAGACCATTTTAAGCAGTGGTTCCCGATTACGGCACTCAACACCTGACGGGTTCAGAACTGCTCTGAATCCGTCAAGGCCTCACCATAGTATTTGTAAAAACCAACTTTCCATTGCACGATGTGCGGCGGTCCATTGCACGATCTCTTGACGAACTCCGCAGCTTCGGTCACAGAGATGCATTTTGCTACTCGAGAGGCTCTTACGGTAACACGACTTCTTGAAAAGTAGATCGTGCAATGGAAACCACTTTGAAAAACTTTCCATTGCACGATCTACTTTGACCCAGACCTGAGCAGATACGGTTACTACTGTATCATGCTACCTTGAAAAGAAGAGAAACATACCAAGACATACCATTAATAATCAAACGCAGCATCCTTGAGTCTGAAATGATACAAGAAGAGGTTCGTTTCCTGATACTGTTACGCTGGCTTGACCAAAGCGCATCTCACTTAATTTACTACCTATACGACACTTGCCGATATAGCAGGAGCGCATGAAATGTTCCTGTTATATCGGCAAGTGTCAAACGCTCAGACGCGATTAGTTCCCTTGCAACCTTGTTAGCGGGTAAGTGGCTCGAAGGGGAAAGCAAAGGTTTCGCTTCAAACGCTCAGACGCGATTAGTTCCCCTGCAACGAGAAATACTACGCCGCCTGGATGACATCCTGTGCCGCTTCAAACGCTCAGACGCGATTAGATCTCTTGCAACCTGGTGGTGTCTCATCCGTCGCATACCTACCTGCGGCTTCAAACGCTCAGACGCGATTGAATTCCTTACCTGATGATACCGTACTCAACTTTTATCAACAGGATACGCTGGCTTCAAACGCTTAATTGCGATAGAGCCTCTTGCCAACGTCCCCACTACAATCGGCTCAATTTCTCTTACCCAAGGGTTTGCCAGGGGAGAAAGATTCTCCCTGGTAATAACATACCATATCCCTGGAAGGTCTTTCTCTGAGAGAACAAGCTCCGGCAATTGGGATCAAATGAATTTCTCTCTTCCTCAAGATATTACCTGTATCTCCTGATTTTCATCCAGGCCGAGCGTAGAATCACGTTCGTCGTCATCAAGCCTACTGACATCCGAAACGCACGTTACCCCAAAACAACTGCACGGACCTAATAAAACTGGATGAAAAGCGTCAACAGGAAGAGAAGAGAGACGACGGAGTTTGGTAGAAACCACGTCTAGTACATCACATCATACTTCATATGCAAAAGCATAGGAGTAGAAGATCCGGTAACTTTTGTCGAACCTGCTAGTATCGATAGTGCTTGTTGGCAACCTTTGTTTTCTCATGTCTGAATAATCACCTCGTTGGTGTTGGTTTGAGCTGTCTCCCAATCCAGCACATCAGCCAGTTCCTCCTGGAACATTACGAAATCTTGCTTGCGCGTGGTCTCATCTGGCATCTCGGTCGTTTTCCAGATAAGCAAGATCTGCAAAGTCTTAAGCGTCGCATCACCTTTGACGACATAGCGAGCAACCGTTCCCGGGAAGGTATGTTGGTCTAGTTTCTGAATCGCCCTCAATTTCTCCACCAATCTTGCCTGCTGGCCCAGACGTACCTGTACATGAATGTCGGTGACGAGCAGCGCCCCACGGCTGCGATAGATGCGCCAGGAAGGAGCCCTGGTACGCACCCGACCAGTAGGACTCGGTTTGAATTGTTTGACCTCTTCTATCGGTAGAATCAAAATATGGCCTATTCGCTGCGCAGATAGGCGGCCTGCCCTCACATACTGATACACTCTCTTATCAGAGACACCTAACAGGTCAGCGGCTTCTTTGATCGAAACATAGCCAGGGAGATTTGGAATTTCAATGCCATCTATCATGGGCGAATGATAGTCTTATCTATATCTAGATGTAAATTTACCTAAGAAGATATAATTGATGGGTAATTTCCCATTTAGTTATATTTATTTATAAATCTTGAATAAACTTGTTATAATTCCTATGGGCAGTGTGGCTCTCTCGCTCGTGGCCATGGAGACACTGCACAGCTCGTGCTCTTTTTTTAGGGTGTTGTGATAGGCAAGGCCTCGTCTTGCATGTTCTCTCAGTTGAGCATGTAGTGATCTTGTCCTCTGAGCATAGACTTCTAAGGCCCCATACACAAGTGAGACATTCGCCGCCTAGTGTTGTCAGGAAGCAAGGGCTGCTACAATCCTGATGAGTATAGATGGAGGCAGTGGCCAATGGCAGTACGTTTACGCGTGAAAGAAGTTGCCAAAGAGAAAGGTTTCAGCATGGGCAAACTTCAGCGGGATGCTGATGTGGCGTATAACACGGTCAAACGGATGTATAAAAATCCCTACCATGTGATCACCACGGAGACGCTTGGCAAGCTGGCGAAAGCATTAGGTGTTTCACTTGGAGAGCTGATCGAAGAGGTTTCCGATGAGGAAAGCCAAAGACCTGTGTAGCACTGTCGTGTCTATGCATGGAAATTGAAGGAGTCTCATGAAGAAACGAAAGAAAGGACGACGTTTTACCAGCTCGGCCGTCCGGCAGTCACCAGAGCCACGCACTATCGAGATGGAGCCAGAAGACCTTGCTGTCTACGTTCGCCGCGCAGAGAAGGAAGTGCTCCCGATCATCAAGGAAAGGCAACTGGGCCCGGGAGCTGCACAGTTCCTGCTCGCACAACAGACCCAGGTCCTCGTCACTGGCGATCCCCGTCTCACCGTAGAGAGCGGCATGTCCATCGCCGGTAGTGTCCTGGCACTCTGGCAGGAGGGGTATTATACGCCAGGAACAGCATACCCCTACACACTAGAAGAGACCCTGCTGGAGCTGCAAGAAGGCCCGAAAGCAAAGGGAAACTACGAAGCATATTTCCGGCCGTTCACTCCTGCCAACGGGGAGAGACCACGCGGCATCGCTGAAGTGGCTGGGGGAATCGTGCAACATCCTGAGACGAAGTTGTGGCAAATCTGGATGATGATCGATGGGCCAGCTACCTTCATTGCTGCCTATCGCGATCCAGCCAAAGCCCAAAGCAACCTTGAAACCATCATCAGCGTGAGCAGGAAGGGAGGGTCCGAGGCGAAGGCCGCTACGCTCTATCAACAGGTGCGATCACAGGCAGACGGAGAGCCGAAGCAGCTTCCCTACGATATGCTGCTCTATCTCGTCGAGCATCTTGACCGCTATAGGATTACGTTGTAGGAAAGCACTATGCAAAAACGCTGGTCAGCAGGTATGGATAGACGCACCGCGACGTTACGCACGCTATTCACAGGCAAGTTGATGTACATGCCTGGCTTACCATTTCCTGGACGACGCTCGACAGAGCACAACATGTCGGAAACTTGCTGCCTCTGCTGCTCTTGCGTTGCTCGATGGGACGCATAGGAAGGATTGAAAGGAGACGGTGAACAGCATTTTGACTATGAATGAGATTCAACGCTGCCTTGCTCTGCGTAGAGGAGCTATCGATCCAGAGGGATCTGCTGCCGCCTTCACCGTGCGACACGTCGGTACACTGATTGCAGGCGGAGGAGGCATGTATGGCCAACCTGACCTTGTCGATGCGCTCCATCCAGCTGCAAGTGAGGCGTTTCTTACCCGTACAGGGGAGACGGCACAAAAGACCACGCGCTTCTTGTCTGAACGGCAGAGGCGTTGGGGAATGCAAAGTGAGGATGATTCATCACAACGCACAGAATGTACTAGCGGCCTTTGATGTGCTCATTGAAGAGATGGAAGACGAGCTTCAGAGCATTCACCAAGCAGGGGCGAACGCCCTTGAAGCCGGCAACTATGAGAGGGCTCAATCAGCGATTGAACATGCACGTCGTATCAAGCTCGTGCATGAGAAGATAGCCGCTCTCAAGAAAGAATGGAAAGACGTTGAGGGAGCGTTCAGCGAACATGCAGAGAAAGAGCAGCAACCTCAGCAGGCAGCCTCTGTCCAGCGACACACACGCCTGCAGACCGTTTCTGCAAAACCACGTCCAGTTGTGCACCATGAAGTACCCCAACCTGTTGGGCGACTCATTGCTGGAAGAATTCGCAAAGGACTTCGCACACCTGAACCTGCCTTTTTCCGACCGATTTTACAAGCGCTCTGTGATTTGGGAGGGTCTGCGAAACGAAGCGATGTTTTCAACGTGTTGGAACACTCCATGAGAGACGTGCTCAAACCGATCGATTATCAAATCCTCTCGTCAGAGGCTGAACAGGTGCGATGGCAAAATTCGGCGCAATGGGCGCGCAACCTCATGGTGAAGGAAGGACTGTTACAACCGGATTCGCCAGTAGGGATATGGGAAATCACGGAAAAAGGGCGTGCATTTCTTCTGCAAGATAGTCGCTGAAGGCCGGTACGAAGAGAGTCATTGAGAAATCATGAGAGAGGTTGCGGTGCACATGAGGCTCGCACGATACCTGTCGTGCCGAACGTGTTCCATGGAGTCAGTACACCTCTCAGACTGCTTCCTGTAGTACGGCTTGAAAAGCCGAGGAGCAACCGCTACACTATCGGTGAAACACCTGTTCGTATTTGCCTTGTCGTCAGTGTTCGTAACACACAGCAAAGAAGGGCTTGCGCAATGGACGAGAGCCAACAAGAAGTGATCGCACAAACGACGGTTACTCTCCCGTTTCTGCATGATGAGGTCCCCGCGCTCTACCTGGCAGATGGAAGACCGTATATTCCAGTATGCGCGGTCTGTCGGGTGCTCGGTATTCGCGCAGACACCCACATCCGGCGTTGGCGAACATTGGTACTGTGGATCACGGCGCGAAAGTTGCCGTTCCAGACGGAGAAACGAGGCAAGCGCCTGGTATGGTGCCTGCTGATCTCAGAAGTGCCGTTCCTGTATAGCCTCTTCGATTGGAAGCTTGTTTCGCCCGAACGACGTCTTCAACTGCGCCGAGCAACCGAAGAGCAGGTGAAGCTGGCAGACCTGGCCTATCAGGAGATGCAGCAGCGCTATAAAGCCATGCGCCAGTCACTTTTCGTCTTCCTCACTACTTTCGCGGATATCGATACACTTCTCCAGCAATACGCGGATGTACTGTCATCTGCGCTTGATAGCGAATCGTCTCTCGCACTCTCTACCCTGATCGACTGTGGTCGTTCCCTCTTTCGGAAGGCTACGACGCTTGCTCGGAAAATGCTGCATGATCAGGGAGAGCTACCGATTATCGATGTCTTTAAGATCGATGCAGACAATACTGTGATTGATACCTTTTCCATGCCACTGCTCCCTATCGTGCCACAAGAAGAGAGCGAGCAATTCTTTGCATTGATGGGGCAGCTGACAGCCTGGAGGCAGGAACTACAAGCGTTTTGGAACGAGCGAGGATGATACGCTGTCCGCTGGAATGTGTGAAACAGCAACAAAGAGGAGGGGCCAAACGGTTCGGGAGAAGAACATCTCGCGGAGACGATCGCCTCTGCCGTGAATAAGAAGTGTGAGCGCTCGGACCAAGACACGAGCAATCCGTTTCTCTTCCGGTTTCCGTTCCACACCATTGAGGAGCGCATCTGCCAACCATCTCTGATCGCAGAGCCATCGGGTGAAACTCCCCAGTACGGCCAAACGCCGATTGTAGGTGGCAGGAGCGAGTGATTCTTGCTGCGCGAGAAATGCCTGTACCCTGGAAGCTTTGAGCGCGGTAATCGGCATCTAGCCGCACTCCGCGAACAGCGACGCCAGATCTTCTGCAAAGAAGGTGAAAATCAATCACTGGCGTCATGAACTCCGCAAGAGCACAAAAGGATTTCGGGTGGAAATAGTCCAAAATCTTATGAATCGTGTGCTTTGCCAAGCATTATGGCTCTTCCCACGCGATGCGCAACGGGCTGACAGGCGGATTCAAGCTAGGGGTATCACTTTGGGAAGGGTGTCGCCTGTGTCGATGGCCGCAATGGGAGGCTCCTTGATCCAAGAGAGAACCGCGCATCACCGCATCGAAGGCTGAAGCTACCCGCTCATGCCGCGCACTCCTTTGAAAGGAGGGAAGGATTGGTATGATATGATAGGCCTATCAAATGTACGACGATACCGGAGGAGATTGGCATGCCTACGCTCTCAACCATTGTGGTCTTTCTGCTCGCAGGACTGGGCATCCTGCTCATTCCTGGCCCCGCCGTCCTCTACATCGTGACACGGAGCATGGCTCAGGGAAGGCGTGCGGGCCTGGCCTCCGTTGGGGGCATTGAGACGGCCAACCTGGTCCATCTGGTCGCGGCAGCACTTGGGCTTTCGGCACTGCTGATGACCTCGGCTCTGGCCTTCAGCGTGGTGAAGTACCTGGGCGCAGCGTACCTGATCTTTCTTGGGGTCCGTACGCTGCTGACGCGTAACAAGCACTCCGCGCGCTCTACCCCGACTCCCCAAAAGCTCTCCCAGCTGTTTACGAACGGCTTCCTGGTCAATCTGCTCAGCCCGAAAGCGGCGCTCTTCTATTATGCCTTCCTGCCCCAGTTTGTTGACCCGGCGAGAGGATCCGTAATAGAGCAGTTGCTTGTGCTTGGGAGCACGTTTGCGGTGTTGGCAAGCTGCACCGATAGCCTCTATGCTCTGCTGGGTGCGACGATCGGGACGTTATTCAGAAGAAGTGCGCGCTTCCAGCAAGCCAGCCGCTATGTCACCGGGAGTATCTACATTGTGCTCGGCTTGGCCACCGCCGTCACTGGCTCCGAAAAACGGTAAACAGGAACATCATGAAGAGCCGCAAAGGTATCGACTCTGGTACCGGCGGTATGCCAGTCCCATTTGCCCGCCTGGTAGACCCTGCTCGCTCTCTCATTCCCGCCCCTGCCTCCCTTTAGCCATTTACGGCAATCTGCACAGGCGACACACGTATTTTCAATCCACAGGACAGCTTGTTGCTCCCCCCGTAGGAAGAGCCAACCTTTTGGGCAAAGTACAAATCGTTGCCAGATACCTGATAGGATCAAGTAGGGTTATGCCCATCACACAGCGTTTCCTCCTGCTCGTGTTTGTGCTGCGTATAAGGGGCTGTTATGCGTACCTTGATAGTTATTTTCCCTACACTTAATTCCTGGTTGACTGGTGCCATAATATGCGCTCCCTGTTGCGCTTTAAGCAGTGAAGGAGGTAACGATAGGTAGGGCTTTGCAGCCTTTCCCCGTTCCAAACCGCTCGGACGAGTTTCCCTGTAAGCGGCTTTCCAGTACTCGGAGCAACACCGTCAGGTGTTCCTGGGTGTTGGCCGATGGAGGAGGTTTCCCTCCAGAGCGCACCAGTCGGAACACAGCGCAACCTGTTGCATGAGGTCCCCCGCTTTGCCGGAGAACAAGGCCCCACTACTCCTTCCGTCATTTGTCTTCTCTGGTAAGTCCATTGCTTCCCGCTTCAGGTTCCTTTCCTTGGCGGACCTTCACCATGTCTGTGCCATTACAGCAGAGCGTTGGGCTACTACGCCGCCTCCGCTCTCTCTTCCACACGCTAGCATGCGCGCGTCCCCTTGCGGGGCGAGGTGGCTTGAGAGTTCCCCAGTTCCAGTAAGAAAGCTGCTAGTACCTCGTAGCATGCCTGCTCTGCGCTGGGTGGATAAGAGGTAACTACACAGGTAGGGTTGCCAAGGCTGATAAACTAAGGGTATGAGGGCAGAAGAAGAACTCGCACAACTGAAGAAGGAACTGGCCGCAGAGCGAGCAAAGACCGCTAGACTCGAGGGAGAACTGGCGAGGGAACGAGCGGAGACCGCCCATCTGAGACAGATGCTGGAGGAAGTGCTGAGACGACTGGGGGAGGTCGAAGGGCAACTGGCCAAGGATAGCCACAATAGCAGCAAGCCCCCATCGAGTGATGGGCCGGGGCGCAAGCGGGTCAGCCTGCGCAAAAGAAGCGAGAAAAAGCCAGGAGGGCAAGCGGGGCATCCCGGTCACACGCTCGTGGCGGTGGAGACGCCCGATGAGGTGGTGAGGCATCGCCCGGTGGTCTGTCAGCACTGTCAACATCCGTTAGACGAAGTGGCAGGAAGGGTGAAGGACCGTCGGCAAGTGTATGATCTGCCAGAGATGCGGCTGCGGGTGTGGGAGCATCAAGTGGAGGAAGTCGCCTGCCCGGCCTGTGGGCAGCAGAGTGTGGGTTGCTTTCCGGGGGAGGTCACAGCCCCAGTGCAGTACGGGCCAAACGTGCAAGCGCTGGCGGTGTATCTGCATCAGGGACAATTGGTGCCGATAGCGCGCACCTGCGAAGTGCTCGAGGAGGTGTGCGGCTGTCATCTCTCGCAAGGAACACTGCTGCGCTGGGTGCAGGAGGCATCGGGGCGGCTGGCCGCCACGGTGGAGAAGATTGCCGACTGGCTGAGCGTGGGACGATTGCAGCACGGAGATGAAACCGGGATACGCATCGGAGGCAAACTCCACTGGCTGCATGTGAACTGCACCAGCTGGCTGACGCATTTGGCCTGGCACCCGAAGCGGAGCAGGCAAGCCATGGACGAGATCGGCATCTGGCCGCGCTTTGGGGGACGAGCGATGCATGATCGGCTTTCCAGCTACGACAAATATGCCGGAGCGCACAGTGTGTGTGGGGCGCATTTGTTGCGGGATTGCATCTACCTGGCCGAGCAGGAACAGCAAGCGTGGGCCGCCGAGATGGCTGACCACCTGCTGGCGATGCACCATGCCGCCCATGAGTGGCGTCTGCGCGGGGCCAGCAGCGTGCCGAGGATGGAACGCGACGAGTGGGTAGTGCGCTATTTCGAGATCTTAGCGAGCGGCTATGCGGCCCAACCTCCTCCTGTCCAGGCAGAGGCGAGCAAACGTCGCGGGCGGCAGAAGCAGAGCGCCGCCAAGAACTTACTCGATGACCTGCTGCGACGGGCAGATCAGGTGCTGGCCTTTCTTGACGACCTTTCTCTGCCATTTACGAACAATCTCGCGGAGCGGGATCTTCGGATGGTGAAGGTGCAACAAAAGATCGCCGGAACGTTTCGCAGCGATGCTGGAGCGACCTCGTTTTGTCGCATCCGCAGTTATCTTTCGACCATGCACAAGCAGGGCCATTCCATGTTGGCTGCACTGGCTGCGGTCTTTGCAGGCAAGCCTTTGCCTGTCGCTTGGGCACCTATGTAGTTACAAAAAACTAGTAAAAAAATCGTGCAAATCTACACTCAGTGGATGTTCAATGCGTTGACGATCACCGGCGTATCGAACCAGACGTGCGGCGCGAAGGCGTGGTACGCCCAGACGTGTACCCACGCGTTGCCCGTCCGAACGGTGAGCGTGGATTTGACCATCCCGGGGCCGAAGTACTGGAAGCCGACGAAGATGAGGGTCAGCACCCAGTTCGTCGGCGAGTTGAATGCGCCCCAGGCGTCGAAAACGTGAAGGGCGGCATAGGTTACGCCACCGAGAATGACGGTCGCGACGACCGATCCGGTCAGTCGCAGGTAGCGCGGCAGCAGGATCGCGTAGATGAACACCATCACGGGGAGGCAGGTGCCGACGAAGTAGATGACGAAGGTGGCTGGGATGCCGAGCAGGAGCTGATGGCCCGTCAGGCTGAAGATAGAATGGCTGAGGGCGAGTTGGATAGCTGATTCGATGACCAGGATGATGGCGATCAGCCGAACGTCGGCCCAGAAGTCGGACGACTTCAGGTTGAGCGCTTCGTTCGAGTAACCCCGTGACCGGAAGAAGACGTAGGGCAAGCACGCGTAAGCAACGAAGTTGTAGCCGGCCCACCAGAAGACTGCCGAGGGGGTAAGCCCGCGATATATTTCTGGCAAGTGCAGGCTGATCGGGTAGTAGCCGAGGGCGCGGCCGAGCGCGTAGCCCAGCGCCTGGGCGCCGACCGCGTAGGCGACCATGCCTAGGACCTCGCGCCGGCTGACGCTCGCGGCCGGCGCCCGCGAGGCCATGTCCGGAATCCGCCGCTTCCGCGTGAGGAACACGGTCAGGGCGATCAGCCCCAACTGCTCCAGCAGTTCGGCGTGCAAGAGAAGCAGCGGGCCTACGACCGGATCTCCGGTAAGGCTCGGTCGGCTGAAGGGCAGAGAACCGTGCGCAATCAAGAAGACGGCGACAACGGCTCCGGCCCAGAGCGCAATGGCGAGCTGCACGGAGCGATGGCGTAAGAGGTCGGTGGCCCAGTTGCGGGGCCCGGTCGGAGTAGTGCTTGGCTCGGTGGCA
>WNFD01001727.1_pt1 | contig 22180 bp, 16 predicted proteins | sample 5400491 | NCBI WGS metagenome assembly WNFD01 (sample SAMN13153343, study PRJNA577476) | soil metagenome | isolation source: 120 cm saprolite under Douglas fir tree site 2 hole 2 replicate 2 | place: USA:California | collected 2015-04-18
TCGAGGCCGTCGTGAACCAATACCGGGCGATGTTCGATGCCTGCGACGTTCCGGAGCGCACACGCAAAATGATCATGGGCGGAACTCTGAGCAGGATGCTGGGCCTGCCCGATTAAGGAAGCGAATGTGAGTTCTTTTTGTTCGAGACCTTGCGAAGAATACCATAGGCATTAAATAATCTTTGTACCCAGGAGAAACCAATGGACACCTCAGAAAGCAAGGTCAACCGGAGAGATTTTCTGCAGAAGAGCGCGGTAGTGGTTGCGGGAAGCGCAGCGTTGAGCAGCACGGCGTTGTCCTACGCACGCATTGCCGGAGCCAACGATCGAATCTCGCTGGGGCATATTGGTGTCGGCAATCGTGGCAGCGAGCTTGACGGCATCGTGGCGCGTCTCAAAGAGAAGTACTATGGCAAGGCGCCTCGTGCGCTCCAGCATCCGCAAGAACTGCTGGCGCTCAAAGATGTAGACGCGGTCGTGATTTCCACGCCGGAGCACTCGCATTCCCCGGTGCTGAAGATGACCGCGGATGCCGGCAAAGATGGCTACTGTGAAAAGCCCATGGGCAACGTTCTCGAGGAAGTGAAGGCGGCGCGCGATGCCGCTTTGTCGCGAAACCTCGTCGTCCAGATTGGCACGCAGCATCGCAGTGAACCGTATCAGATTGCCGTGCGCGACCAGATCCGTTCTGGCGTTCTCGGTGAAGTCACCAAGTACGAGATCGTGTGGAATTATCACGGGCCTCGCTGGCGCGGCCGCCCCGAAGTGAAGATGATTCGCGAACAGGACACCGATTGGCGCGCTTGGTTGATGAACAAGCCGCAACGGCCGTTCGATCCTCAGCTCTATTTCGAGTTCCGCCTGTACAAGGACTTTTCCAGCGGCATCTCGGACCAGTGGATGAGTCATGGCATCGACCTCTGCCACTACTTCCTGGACGAAAATTATCCAGAGTCCGTCGTGGCCAGCGGAGGTATTTTCGCCTGGCATGACGGCCGGGAAAATCCCGATACTTTCCAGGCATTGTTCACGTATTCGCAGGGTTTGCTGGTGAGCTACTCGACGAGCTTCGGTAATGACGCACCCAGTTTCACGCGCATCATGGGTAAGAAAGCCACCATGATGAATCACGGTGGCGAAGGCAGCCCGCGCTGGCAGATGGTGGAAGAAAAGGGCAATCATGAAGATGATCCCACGATCGATACCCGGCGAGGTGTCAAAGACATTCTGCTGACTGGCGATAAATCTCTTCCGCCAACGTGGATGGGCGACGAAGATCCCTCACACATGATCAATTGGCTGGATTGCCTGCGGAGCCGCAAACAACCTAATGCCACGGTGCAACACGGTTTTGCGCACTCCGTGGCTTGTATGATGGCCGCGCGCGCCTATTGGTCCGGGGAGAAGATGTACTGGGATCCGAAGGCGGAAGCGATTCTCGATCACGCGCCAGAGAAGGGCTAAGGCGATCAGGTACGACGTGCTCCGCAGTGCGAAAGCGCCATTCCACATTTTGTCGCCATACGGTCACGGAACGCTGCTCTACTTCATGGCGCAATAGATAACGCACACGAACACATATCGACTCGGTTGAACTTAGCATCTCCAATCGCACTTATCGGCTTTCATTCGTGAGGCGCGAGCCACCGATCGAGCCAGGCGTAGGCGGCCGCACGCATCGTCGGCGAGAACGCGTGCGCTCCCGGCTCGAAGAACGTGCCCAGCCGGTCTGGAGCACCAACGTCCACATAGGCACGACGCGCCGTCGCCACTGTCTCCTCGATTCCGTCCTTGGGGAATATAGGATCCTCAGTGCGTGCGGCGACGAAAAACGGGCGCGGTGCGACCAGAGCGAGCACGCCGCCGTAATCGCCCTGGTTAGCGAGTCCGGGCACGAATAGAGCGTAGTTGTGATTGATCCGGTCGCGCTTGAGCGTATGTAGACTGCCGAAGCCACAGCTCGAGACAGCTGCGCGAATCCGCGTGTCAATGGCAGTGGTAAATAGCGTCTCTTGTCCGCCGAGCGAATGGCCGATCATGCCCAAGCGTGAGGCGTCGACCTCAGGCCGAGTTTCAAGGTAATCCAGCGCGCGTCGCGCGTCCCACACATACTTGCCCTGCAGGCTTTTGCCTTCCGTGATGCGGTACATCGCCTCGTACCGCTCGTAATCGCCGCCCTTAAGCCTTCCGGTGGCGTCCTGCCGCTCGTTGAAGCAGAGCGCGTCGAAGACAAGAGTGACGTAGCCGCGGCGAGCCAGCTCGAGCGCGTAGTGCTGGCTGGAGTCGGAGCCCAGTCCTGCCGGGCCGTTCTTACCGACCGGGAACTCGCCGCCGTGCTGGTGGTGACAGAGTACCGCGGGATGGCGTGTGGACGCTGCCTTCGGGAGCAAAATAAAAGCAGGCACGCGCTCACCGGGCTCGACCGCGTACGTAACCTTCTCGCGTACGACATCACCCAGATCGACGCGTTCAATGCGCTCGGCCGCCAGGGGCGGAGCTGCTATTGGCACTGCCCCCAACAATTGCAGGAGGCTAGTTCGATCCAAAGTTTTATCGGACGGCAAGTAATCATGATGGCCATCGCGCAAAGACACGGCCGTCGCCGCCAGGCCGCTGCCGAAAAGCCGCAGGGTCTCCCGCCGCGTGACGCTCATAGGCCCGGTCCGCATTTCGATCCACCACAAATTAACTGAAGGCGATGACTATGTCTATGCCTGTGACAGTAGAGTTCATCGCCATTCCCGAGTGACGGGCAAGCCGGAGGGCGCGGGGATAAACCGGCATGAAGGTGTGTCCAAGGAAGGCTGGCGTATTCAGTGAGGAAGAGTCTCACCAGGGCAAAAGCCAGAGCCCATCGTGAGTCTTTTCCGAGAGCCGGATGCGGTAACTCCGCACGTCCGGTTCGATGAGCGGGAACAAGAAACAGAGCCATGCCAAACCGGACTGAGGCGGCCAAGCGAAAGCCACCCCAGCTAGCCACCGGGAGACTACAGCCACTGCACCTGTTCTCGACTCCACCCCGAATCGTCGGAACCGCTCCGCACCGTTGAACGTCGATATACCGGTTGCCACATATACGAGTTGTCCCTTTCGCGGGCAGTTATGGTGCGTGCTGGTATCGCGCGGTGGACACACGGCTCGATTCGTGAGTGTTGTGGACTATGGCGGTAATTCTGATCATCGGGATCATCCGAATCGAGCTTATTTTGAAGTGCTTTGTCTCCGTGGACGCATTGGTCTCTCTGGCTTTTCTTCTCTGCCGACTTAAGCTAAGCTCTGCTAACTGTTGGCCCTCTCTTTTTTGTTGGAATGGAAGGTCAACTTTTCGAACGAACACACCCCGCCGGCGCATAAGGAAGGAGGCGTGAAATATGAGCAAGCCAAAACCGATTCCCGAAGGATATCACACGGCGACGCCGTATCTGATCATCAAAGACGCGGCAAAGGCCATCGAGTTTTACAAGAAGGCATTCGGAGCCAAGGAGATGATGCGCATGTCGCAACCCGATGGGAGGATCGGGCACGCCGAGATCAAGATCGGCGATTCGCCGATCATGCTTGCTGATGAGTTTCCGGAGATGGGCGCGCGCAGTCCACAGTCGCTCGGCGGCTCACCGGTTAGTATCCTCCTTTATGTAGCGGACGTGGACGCATTTGCCAAACAAGCTGTCACGGCAGGCGCGAAGGTGGTAAGGCCTATAAAGGATCAGTTCTACGGCGACCGGTCCGGCAGTTTTGAAGATCCTTTCGGACACCAATGGCACATTGCAACGCACGTAGAGGACGTGGCGCCGGAGGAAATGCACAAGCGCGCGGCTGCAGCGGGCCGAGGCTAGGCCGTTGGAATCTCCGTAAGAAGAACCCACTGCCTCCGAAGTTTGGTCCTGTGGCGGGAAGTCATGTTGCCGGTCTTGGGGCAGGGTTCCATATAACTAATGGGATGGTCCGCCGCCTTTACCTAGTCAGTAGCCTGTGTATGAGAGGCTTGCGGAGGAGGCGTCCTATGGAATTACACACCATCAGCATTGATCTTGGTAAGACAGTTTTTCATCTGGTAGGGCTTAACCTGCACGCGAGGTCGTGGTGCGCAAGAAGTTCTCACGTACACAGCTGCTGCGCTTCACCGCCAACGTACACGTCGAGTTGATTGGCATGGAAGCCTGCGGGGGTGCGCATGCGCTTGTGCAGTGGGTCGAGAAAGGCTCGGCTCCGAACTACATCATTGCTACCCACTTCACCGTTAGCACCATCGACAGCACTCGCCCGCTTTGCCCATATCCGAAAATCGCCCACTGGAATGGCAGCGGGAGCAGCGACGATGCAAGAAACTTTACCTGTCTAGAGACAACGAACCGTTAAACTCCGGATTGCCGACTACTGGAAGGGGGAGCTTATGTGCCAGGTCAAACGACGTTCGTTTCTCGGCTTGTCCGCCACGATCGTGGGAAGCGGTCTGATTGCAGGCAAAACGGGCCACGGCTTTCAGACCGGCAGTCAGGACGCGCCGGGCAACGTACACCACCACGTCCACGCGGTTTCGGTGATGACGGAAACCGCCAACCGCTTTCTGGCCGCGCTCAGCCCGGAGCAACGGGCTAAGGCAACCTTCCAGTTCGGCGACGACGAGCGCATGAACTGGCACTTCATCCCCAAGGAGCGCAAGGGGCTGACGCTGCGCGAAATGAACCCTTATCAGAAGCACTTAGCGAGCGCGCTTCTGGCGGCCGGGCTGAGCCAGACCGGCTACATCAAGGCCGTCACCATCATGAGCCTGGAAGACGTGCTGAAGGCGCTGGAGAACGATAGCGGCGAGCGCCGCAATCCGGAGAAGTATCATTTCACGGTGTTCGGCACGCCTTCCGATACGGGAACATGGGGCTGGCGCGTGGAGGGACATCACCTGAGCCAGAACTACACGGTGACAAACGGCCAGGTGGTGGATGGGCCAAGCTTCTTCGGCTCCAACCCCGCGGAGGTGCGGCAGGGGCCGCGCAAGGGACTGCGGACGCTGGCCCGTGAGGACGACCTGGGGTTCGAGGTGATTCTTGCGCTGCATGAACCGGAGCAGAAGATCGCCATCGTTGATCCGAAGGCGTATAGCGATATCCTGACGGCGGCCAGCAGGAAGGCGGCGCTGCAGGGGCAGCCTTCGGGGCTCTCGGCAGCGAAGATGAACTCCAGGCAGTTCGACGCGCTGCGCGCGCTGGTGGAACTGTACGCGTACAATCTGCCGGATGACCTGGCGGAGCGGCGCATGGATCAGATCAACAATGCCGGGCGCAATATTTACTTCGCCTGGGCCGGCGGCATCAAACCGGGCGACCTGCACTATTACCGCGTACAGACGCCTTCGTTCTTGATCGAATTCGACGACACGCAGGATAACGCCAACCACATCCACTCAGTGTGGCGCGACTTCAACGGCGACTTCGGGGGAGACCCGCTGAAGGCGCATTACGAAACCAGTCATCGGAACCAGAAGGGGTAGCTTCAACCAGCCCCGAGAAATTATGCGATCCCGACTTCGCGTCCGGGATCATACAACCCTTCAATTCCATTTCTGGATCTGCGGCCGAGCGGAGCCTCCCGGCTCGTTACCCGTAGGTCTGGCACATGCTGTTCCGAAGGAGCGCCCCCACAATTCGCAAACCTATTTATGCTGGAAGGCGAGGATGACCGTTGCCACGCACACGCGTTGCTCGTTTACCGGGCCGGACTGCGGCGATTTTGGTTGCCACTGGATTGACGACAGCGAGGCCGCTGCGTGATCATGCGCCCCGGAGGCTCGTCAGCTCGCTTGTCGCACTGAGTAGAGTATTTGCCCACTCTGTGCACAAGACTCTGGAGTGTGAACCCTTCATTCCTCTTCGTCTTCACCGTCCAGCACGCGCACCGACCCGTTGGCGATCCACAGGCCACGGGCGCTCCGGATCAGGAAGGCAACATTGGGTGAATTGAGGCACGCATCTGGCAAGGGGCCGACGTTGCCGCTGAACCGGGCATTGCCCTGCAGACTCAGGGGCACAAAGTCCGTATCGACGAGTGTGGAATTCCCGTTCGCACTGCCCGTGGTGTCACACACAAGGGTCCCTCTGACCTGAGCCACATCGGCCCGGGTCCCGATAAAATTCCCGCCGGCCAGCACTAACCCCCGCACCGCGAAGTGCAAGTCCCCGGTCGTCAGGTTGACTGCCGCTCTCCCTCCTGTGGTGTGCCACGGTAGGACCCCTCCCGTGACTTTCCCCGTGCCCGACCCCACGATATTGCCGGTTTGAATGATCCCAATGATCTCCTTCCATCGCACGCTCCCGCTGTCGCCAAAGGCGGCCGATGGGCGCCACAACAACACAATCCCGCCTACAACAGCAACCATCAGAAGTAAGGCCTTGCGCATGTCTCCTCCTTTTTCATTCTTGCCGATGCGGCCATCCGCTCGGGCAGACAACCCGGAGCCCGTTAACCTGAATCCGGCGTGAATGAGCCCCGAGAAAGTAGGGCAGTAGGATTCAGGTTAAGTGAGCTATGGTTCCTGCTTGGCGAACGCGAGAATGTGCCAGTGAACCTGCTGCGTCAATGCAAGGGCGATTAAATCTGGGAGATACGCAAGGGCGTTCTACGGAAACGAGTTACCGTTGGAGATGACACCCATTGATTCTGGCAGAATGAATTCAAGGCGGATATACTCCACAAGAATGGTGTGTTTCGCGTGGCGTCCCTCCCAGTCAATTCGCGTGTCCACCGCTTCGGAATGTATGAGTTCGAGCCGCGCACAGGGGAACTCCGCAAACAAGGAATTCGCATCAGGCTGGAAGGCCAACCGCTCGCCATTCTGAGGATGCTCCTGGAGCGTCCGGGCGAGTTGGTCACGCGTGAGGAACTTCAGAAAGAGCTCTGGCCCGCAGATACGTTTGTTGACTTCGAGCACAGTCTGAACGCTGCCATCAAGCGGCTACGTGGAGCCCTGAACGACTCGGCAAACGCGCCGCGCTATGTCGAAACGCTGACGAGCCGCGGATACCGTTTCATGGCCCCGCTCAATGGCGCTCCCGCCTCGTCGGATGCGACTGTGGCGGAGGGGACTGGACTTGAACCTGGTTCCAAGACTCCCTCCAAACTCCGTCAATGGTGGCTGTGGTCTGGTATTGCCGGCACAGCGTTTGTGGCTGTAGTGGCGGGATGGGCCTGGCGCAAGCCGGTAGTGCGCATTTTGAGTGCGAGCCCAGCCCCGGTGATTCACTCACTCGCCGTGCTCCCCTTGGAAAACCTGACCGGCGATGCATCGCAGGAATACTTCGCGGATGGGATGACTGACGCATTGATTACGGATCTGGCGCAGATCGGGACGTTGCGCGTGATCTCGCGCACTTCGATCCAGCGTTATAAAGGCGTGCGAAAGCCCTTGCCTGAGATCGCCCGGGAATTGGGTGTAGATGGGATTGTCGAGGGAACGGTGGTGCGCTCGGGGAGCCGCATACGCATTACCAGCCAATTAATCTACGCTCCATCGGACCAGCATCTGTGGGCGCATAGTTATGAGCGCGATCTTAGGGATGTCGTGGACTTGCAGGCCGATGTTGCTCAGGCGATTGCCGGGGAGGTGCGAGCCGTCCTCACGAAAGAACAGCGCACTCGCCTCGCGGCCAGAGGTACCACGAATCCCGGCGCCTACGAAGACTACCTGAAAGGTCGCTCATACTGGAACCAGAGAACGCCTGCCGCAGTGGAGAAAAGCATCGAATTCTTCCAGCGTGCTGTCGAAAAAGATCCGAACTTCGCGTTAGCCTACGCCGGACTTGCCGATGCATATAATTTTAGCAATGTCCTCGGGGTCATGGCGCCAAAGGAAAGCTCGCCGGAAGCCAAAGCGGCGGCCACGAAAGCTCTGGTACTGGACCCCCAGCTGGCGGAAGCTCACGCGGCTCTTGGCCTCGTGAAGTCGCATTACGATTTCGATTTCCCGGGAGCTCAGAGAGAGTTCTTGAAGGCCATCGAACTCAATCCCAACTATTCCAATGCGCACCTGTTCTATGCGGGCGCCTATCTCACTCCAATGGGCCGGCATGAGGAAGCGATCGCGGAGATGAAGAAGACCTTGGAACTCGACCCGCTTTCCTTGCCCCTGAACAATATGATGGGAAGCACGTATCTGTGGGCGGGAGATTTCGAGAAGTCTCTTCAACAATTCCAGCACACCATCGAACTTGATCCCACATTCCCGCTGGTGCATTTCTTTTTGGCTGGTCTGTTCGCCGAACTCGGAAGATATGAGGAAGCAATCAAGGAGAACGAAAGAGGCGAGTTGCTGTTGGGCGTAAGTCCGGAAGAGGCTGCCGCAGAGGCGGCGGAGTTTCGGAAAGCCTTTCGGTCGCGTGGACCGCAAGGCTACTGGCAGAAAAATCTTGACGACATACTGAAGGCGCACAAGCGGGCTGGGACCAGGTACTTTGAAGCGGTAGCCGTAGCCGGTGCCTACGCAAGAGCAGGCGATAAGAAGAATGCTCTCAGGTGGCTTGAGAAGTCGTACGAGGACAGGGAAGGGCAGCACATCACTCTTGTGAGGTGGGATCCCGATTTCAAGAGTCTGCGTGGAGATCCCAGATTCGCGGACCTCTTGAGGCGAATGGGATTACCACAATAGCCGCCACCGTCGCCCTTATCAAAGCTCGTTCCCGTAGATGTAGTTCGCCTTGTCATTTTGGAAATTACGTCTAACGGGCTACCCGGAAGTTAACGAGCCAGCCTTTCCAACTGTCGAGTGGCCGGGCGCCATTGCTGGCGCCCAGCCCTCTAAGAACCGGACTTGAAGGTTTCCCGTCATCCGGCTCGAGCACCCAAAAACGCCCCCCTGAAAAACGAGGACGCGGCCTGATTCAAAACGAATCAGACCTACTCGATACTGACTCGCTGCCGATTCGCGCGGCGGTGGAAAATCCACCGGTCGTGTATGAAGCTGCACCAATGGCTTACGCCATCGTCATTTGCTTTGCTTCATGCATCGGTTCCTCAAGAGGTCTCGAGCTTGAGCACCAATAGGAAGTCAGCTCCGTTTCCGGCGAGGTGATGTTGTCCCCCCTGAGGCGACGCAACCTCTATCTGCCCGATTTCGGCTGTTGACCGAAGATTGCTGGTTCGAATCTAGGCTGGGAATCCATTCTTCCTCCTGTATTTCCACTCATGAAAGCGGACATTTCTACTTTGCACAAACCGGACATTCTCATTTTGCGGCGACACTCTGTCACGTCTGTCACGATGGCACCTTGACACGCATTCTCCCAAGGCGTAGCTTCTTTTCCCTGCCCCCGTTGAGCCTTGCGGCGAAGCCTCCCACTTGGCCCTGGCTCTGAAAGGAATGATTCGCATGGCCACCCCAGCCCGGGAGTATTCCTACTCCGTCGAACACCAAATGTTGGAACATCTCAAGTACAGCGGCATTGACCCGGGAAATCTCGCCGATCTCGTCGGACTCTTCGTCAGCCTCAAAAACAAATATGGACTCGTGCCTTTCGCCATGGTTGCCGAAAGCCATCCGGTTCCCAACGCCGTGACGGCCCGTTACATTGTGGATTCGATCAGTCTGAATAAAGTGGCGAACGCCTTGCTCGATACTCCGCGGCTCAACCGCGTCACTATTTACCCTCGCGGCATTGCCAAGTCTGCGCAGCATGAGATCGCCGTCACTCTCGGCGGCTGACCCGCCGCAAGACCCACCCTTTGCACAGACCCCGACTATATTGGAGCTGGCCTATATACATGACACAAGGTCCACGACTTATCGGGAAGTCAACTGGGAAGCAGAACGGCGTTTGTCATTACTCATCGGGAATGAACACGAAGCGAAAATTCATGTAATACGCCCACGTTGACTTGCCTTTGAGCACAGCCTAACATGCCTCGGCAAGAGCGGTTTCCAAGCAATGATCGGCCAGACCATCTCGCATTACCGCGTCATTGAGAAGCTCGGCGGCGGGGGGATGGGTGTGGTTTACAAGGCTGAGGATGTCAAGCTAGGGCGGTTTGTGGCCCTGAAATTCCTGCCCGAGGAGGTAGCGAAAGACCCGCAAGCCCTCAGTCGCTTTCAGCGCGAAGCCAAAGCCGCCTCCGCGCTAAATCATCCTAATATCTGCACAATCTACGAAATCGACGACCAGCACGGGCAAGCGTTCATCGCCATGGAGTTTCTGGACGGCGCAACATTAAAGCACCGCATCGCGGGCCGTCCCGTGGAACTGGACACCCTGCTGGCGGTCGGCATCGAGATCGCTGATGCCTTGGATGCGGCCCACGCGCAAGGAATCATCCACCGCGACATCAAGCCCGCCAATATTTTCGTAACCAAGCGAGAGCACGCCAAAATTCTCGATTTCGGACTGGCCAAGCTCACTGCGGACAACTTTATGCCCCAGCATCTCGCCGCATCACAGGCCACCATCGAAGCGAGTCACGAGCACCTCACCAGTCCGGGCACGGCCCTCGGCACAGTTGCCTATATGTCGCCCGAGCAGGCCCTCGGCAAGGAACTCGATCCCCGCACCGATCTCTTTTCTTTCGGCACTGTCCTCTACGAAATGGCCACGGGCAGGCTCCCCTTTCGCGGTGAAACCTCCGCCGCAATGTTCGATTCGATTCTTCACAAAGCTCCGGTTGCCCCCGTGCGGCTCAACCCGGATTTGCCGCACCAGTTGGAAGAAATCGTAAACAAAGCGCTGGAGAAGGACCGCAACCTTCGCTACCAACACGCGGCCGACATGCGCGCGGACTTGCAAAGGCTGAAGCGCGATACGGACTCCCACCGCACCGGCCACCACCCCGCCGCGGAAGAAGCTACTGGCCCGTCTTTGGCTGTCTCCGCGACACTTCCGTCGCCAGTTTCCACAAGTCAAGCTGCTGCACCTTCTGCTGGGCCATCCACAGAACTGAAAAGGCGCGTATCGCGCGCCTGGAGATTCTTTGTTCCTGGGGCGGTATTTTTAGCGGCCATCGGAGCAGGAATGCTGTACTGGCACTCCAGCAGGGCGCACGCATTGACCGAAAAGGACTCCATCCTCCTCACCGAATTCATCAACACCACGGGAGATGCGGCATTTGACGGCACGCTCAAGCAAGCCCTTGCGGTGCAACTGGAACAGTCCCCTTACCTGAACATCGTCCCGGAATCCCGCATCCAGAAAGCGCTGGGCTACATGGGTCGTCCTGCCGGCGAGCGCATCACTAGCGAAGTGGGCCGCGAAATCGCTCTTCGCCAAGGCGTGAAGGCCATGCTGACCGGTTCCATCGGCAGTCTCGGCAGCCATTACGTAATCAGCCTCGATGCGGTGAATGCTCAAACCGGGGATTCCCTCGCTCGCGAACAGGTCGAGGCCGCCAGCAAAGAGCACGTGCTCAAGTCGCTCGACAAAGCTGCCTCGAGCCTGCGCCAGAAACTCGGCGAGTCTCTCGCTTCTGTGCAGCAGTTTGCCACTCCCCTCGAGCAGGCCACCACCTCATCGCTCGATGCTCTGAAAGAATACAGTCTCGGACAAGCTGAGCATCAGAAGGTGCACGAAGATGCGGCCAGGCCTCATCTAGAACGCGCCATTGAAATTGACCCGAACTTTGCCACCGCCTACGCAACTCTGGCAGTGGTCTACTCCAATCTCACGCATATGCAAAAATCCAGGGATTTTCTAAAGAAGGCCTACGACTTGCGCGAGAGGGCGAGCGAGCGGGAAAGGTTTTATATCCTGGCGCACTATTACGGCGAGGGCACCGGTGAAATTGCGAAGCAAATCGAGGTATACGAACAATGGAATGGCACGTATCGTCGGGATACGGTTCCACTCGACAATTTGGCCTTGCAGTATTTGAGAATAGGCCTTCCTGAGAAAGCGCTAAGTGCTTCGAGCGAAGCGTTGCGTCTGGACCCCAAGGACGCTTACTCTTACCAGATCCTTGCCCCTGCTTACTTGGCCCTGAATCGCTATGATGAGGCGAAAATCATCGCGGAACAGGCTTCGGCCCAAAAGCTCGATTCGCTCGGTACTCATGTTCCACTCTTCAATATCGCTTTTATTCGCGGCGACCGCTCTGCAATGCAGAGCGAGCTGTCATGGGCGTCGGGAACATCTGACGAACCTTTTTTGCTGATGTTCATGGCTAACGCCGAATGTTCGCTTGGGAGAATGAAGACTTCCCGAAACACATTCCAGCAGGCCAGATCTGCTGCAACGCGTTACGGCATGAAAGAATTCGCATCAACAATGGTTGCTGTCGAGGCCGTCCGCGATGCGACATACGGTTATTCCGATATCGCTCATCAGGAAGCCTTGGAAGCTCTCCGACTGCCCGGAGAGAGCCGTGCGCGGGCGTTCGCAGCATTGGCGTTGGCGCAAATCGGTGACGCGGGCAACTCACAAAAGCTCGCTGACGATTTGAGCCGCGACTTTCCGAGCGACACCTTGCTGAATGCCGTGCAGATTCCAGTCGTACGCGCCCTCATGGATCTGCAGCGAAAGGCTCCTGAAGAGGCCGTAGCTGTTCTCGAATCAGCCAGGGAGTACGAATTCGGCTTCGGGCCAAACAGCGCCAATTTCTGGCCAGTCTACATTCGTGGGCTAGCTTTCCTGCGCATGCAGGACGGCACGAAAGCTGCCGCCGAATTCCAGAAGATTCTCGACCACCGGGGAGCTGCTGCTGTCAACCTCCTCTATCCACTCGCGCGCTTGAACCTTGCCCGCGCCTACACCCTCCAGGGCGACACTCCCAAAGCCCGCGCCGCCTATCAGGATTTCTTCGCTCTGTGGAAAGACGCCGACCCCGACATTCCCGTCCTCATCGCCGCGAAGGCTGAATACGCCAAGCTGAAGTAACTAGGCGCGCCTGGCAGAAAAGCGCACAGTTGCCTCGCCGATGGCCTGTCCTTCATCAATATTGTTGGCAACTGTGGAATCAGCAAATTATGGGGCCACCGCTCTGATCTTTGACCACGATTCACCGCCACCCGGAGGCGTTTCTCGAAAGATCGTTCGGAGTCAGCCCCCGTGTTCACGCCCTTGTCCGAGCAGTTCTTGCAATTTCCATAGACAGTCTGTTGGCTGCGCAATGTTCTTCCAACGATGCACGGTTCCATCGCGATCACGCAAGATGACGGTGCCAAAGGAAATCATTCGTCCAACAATCCCTTGTTGGACGACAGGGCTTTCGATCGTATCAAGGAAAATGTCAGCGGTTCTTTCTTTGAATAGGCCTGGCATCACGCGTAGCCTCTTATCTATGAGTATGACCCGCCTTGATTGCCCGTTCGCAAACGCGATCCCTGCGACCACGAGAGAAGTGACAAGGAATATAAATGCCCCAACTGCAAGAATGACGGTGCCTCCAACACTCCCTTGGGGAGACATCGCGCCACTGAAGAGAAGGATCGCCATTAGCCCGAAAAACGCGCTCGCGATGGCCGGCCAAAGAAATTGAATCCGATGAATGCGTGCTTGCCAGACTACGTTCTGGCAGGAATCGATTGGTCTGCTCCCCATGAGAACGGCGGCGGCTGATGAGTTCGTCGACTCACGCCCTGCATTCCCTTAGCGAAGGACGCGCAAGCGATTACCGATCTTCATTTGCGATTTCTTTCAATTTCGGCTCTCCGGCCCTCTGTTCAACCCATTCCTGAATACCCGCCAAGTTTAGCTTCCCTGCTTGCTTCAGTTCTCTTCGTTCATTCACAGTAATGACCATGTCCGCGAAGCCGAAAATAAAAGTTCCATTACGTCTTCGGAACGGGCCGATTAGAACAAGCTCAGATTTCCGTCCCAGACGGAGCAAACTGGCGAGTTCCTTTTCACTGTTGGAGGCCAAAACAAGTGTGAGTATATAGCTAGCATAGCCAGCATTCTATATCGATCTAAGCATGTCGTCACTATATCTGGAGTAATGCTGAAGGCGGATTTCAACTCGTTGTTCTCGGGTCCCGTGCTGGACGCCGCGCCGCGGATGTTTTTGCAGTACTCACACGTCTTGCGGATAGCCTTTGGATCAAAGCTCGATCATCTGAGGTTTGCAATAGATAGTCCGCTTGCGAATGGCTCACGAATCAAAAGTCACGAAACGCAAGCGCGAAGCTGAGACAAGAAGTCTGTCTCAAATCAGTGAGTTCCTCTTGAAAAAAACAGTGACGCTTACAAGAAGGAAGGCCCCAAATATCTTACTGACGCGGTGGAGCAGTAACGCGTTAGCTAGAGGAAATGCTTTGCTACGAGCCGCAGGCTTTTCGTAAGCGTTCGTGGTCACCATTGGTGGCCATTGTCGGTACAAGGACTCATGGAGGGAATCGACTATGTCGCACGATTACATCCCTGGAAACGGAACCAAGTCACCAGCTAATTCTAATGGACAAGGAAACGGTCATACTCTGCTTACAGATGAACTCTCTTTCGTAGACCCGATCCCATCAATTCAACGCTGGACTGAAGAAGAGTCCGGCACGCCAAATACATCGAGAGACTCTCAAAAGGGCTCTTCGCCCGCAAGCTCAAAAAACAGGAGAAGCGGTCGGGTTGATGATACCCAGCGCTCAACCTCAACTGCGATCGAATTCAGCGAGCTTAAGGATGGATCGCTCGTTGATCTTGTGGAAGACCCTGACAATTCAAGCCGGACATTGCTAGCGGTTTGGAAAGATGGAAAAACCACCTACCATAGACAACTGGAGCAAGATGGAGAGGTGTTAATTCCTCTAGCGCGGGACGGAGAGGTTTTTCGACATGTTCGGCTCGCCCACTCGACAGAGCCATACCAATCGTTCACAGATCTTCTAGCAAGCGTGGCTAGACTCATCATGAAATGCGTTGACATGAAAGCTGAAAATACCTTTCTGGTGGTGCATTTTGTTTTGTTTACTTGGATTGCGGATCGCCTGCCCGTAACGCCGTATCTCTCCATTGTTGGACTCCCACAGTCAGGCAAGACAACCCTACTAAGGGCCTTGAGTTTGGTTTGTCGCCGACCTCTACTGACTGCAGACGTCACATCCGCGGCCTTTTACGAGGCCTGCTCACAGCTGAACCCCACGCTCTTAATCGATGAATCTGGAACCTCGGGGGACAACCGAGCTCTGCGGCAGTTGTTGCGGATGGGAACCACTCGGGATGTCCTCGTCATGAGAAAATCCCGGAGCTTCCATGCCTATGGACCAAAGGTCATTTGTTGGCGAGAACCACCAGACGATCCCGCACTGAACAGTCGCTGTATTGAGATTCAAATGGTTGAGTCAGATGTAACTAACGGGAATGAGGTTGATGATCCCAGCGTTAGAGAGCTCGCTGCAAAACTACAGGCACAATTGCTCCAATTCCGGTTTGAGAACTACAGGAAAACTTCCACACCCGTAATCGCCGGAATTGAGGAACTAAACCCACGGAGTCGCGAAATGTTAAGAGCGCTTGCGGCACCTTTTGCCGAGGACAAGGAGATTTGTCAGCCATTAGTTAGATTTTTCAAGAAGAGAGGATTTTTTAACCTCGAACCCCTTCCTCCCCCGGAAAATGCCGTCCTGACCGCTCTTTTCGCTCAAATTCACCAAGAGGCCCATACCGGACGCGTTCTAATAAAGAATTTGACAACCAAAGTGAACGAAATTCTCGAAACAAGCGGTGAGCGCTTCCGTCTGTCGCCTCGAAAGGTCGGGGCTGTCATGGCAATTTTGGGATTTAGTTGGAAAAGACGCACAAACATAGGCTGGATGATTATTCTAGACCGGGCCGACCAAGTTAGGGTTCACAAATTGGTGAAGAGCCATGGCATGGACCTTAATCTTGATCGTTTCATAAAGGCGGATTTGCGAGAATGCCCACTATGCATGGGCGATTCGCCCCGTACAGAACTACAATCTGATCCCAGGTAACCAGTCGAAGTGAACGTAGTGAACATTGTGTACGTTCTGCGACGGATTGGAGCAAAAAAGATGTTTTCCGAAACTTGGCTTGAACGAAATGCCTAGCGGCCTTCTGGAAGCCGGCTATCCTGGGTGGAAATGGAACCCGTCCCGCCGGAGCGGTCTCCGGTGACCCGGTCGGGATCTCCTAATGCTTTTGTCCCTCGTGTATATACTTTCGGATCCCAGTCAAGAAGGGAAAGTAGCTACAGATTTGGCTCGTTTACCAAAATTATTGCGGGGAATTGCGCCGACGCGAGGCTGATTCGAATACGCGGAAATGAAACTGGAGCAGAGCAGGCAGATGATCTGCCACGTAGACCCAGTTGTGACCGCCAGGGTACAGGTGGAACTCGTGGGGAATGTGGCGCGAGGCAAGAATTTTGTCCAGAGCTACGGCACCGGCATCGAAATCAAAATCGTCTTCGGAACCGCAATCAAAGTAGATCTGCAATCCGGCAAGATTCGCGGTGCGCGCGATAGTCAGCGGGTCGTTCTGTTTCCAGAATGTGGGGTCAATCGGTGAGCCAAAGACATCACCGAGAATCCGCGACCTGGCAAGCTGGCGGGAATCGCTGAGTGTGATTGTGGGAAGTTTCTCAAGCAGGGCCGCACTGTGGGCGCCAAGGGATCCGAAGAGCTCCGGATGGCGGAAGGCGAGATGCAGCGCGCCGTATCCACCCATGGAAATTCCGGCGATGCCGCGAGAGGCGCGCCCGGCTTGGGTGCGATAGCGATTTTCGATCTGCGGCAAAAATTCCCGGAGAAAGAAATCCTCATAACGACGGTGGCCGTCGCGGGAATTTATGTAGAAGCTGGAACCCCCATCCGGTGTGACGATCAGCAAATCACCGAGCTGATTGCGTTCCCAAAGGTCCTCGACGAGATTGAAACCGCCGGAATGGATGAGCATTTGCTCGTTGTCACCGAGGCCGTGAAGAAGATAGAGGATGGGATAGTGGCGCGACTTTTCCGTGTCGTAGCTGGGTGGTAGGAGTATGCAGTAAGCGACGGGATGACCCAGGATTTTGCTAGGTGCGGAAAGACATTCGGCCCGGCCGGTGGCGAAAACGGGGCGATGTAAGGCGAGGCAACCCAAGAGCAGCACAGTCCCAACAAGGAGCCGGAATCTATTCATACCGCAAGGCCTCGACGGGGTTAAGACGCGCGGCGCGCGTTGCGGGATAGAGCCCGGCGGCGAGGCTCACTACGATGGCGAAAGCAATCGCACTCAGGACCAGCCACCACGGCACGGAGAACACATGGGCCGGAGGCAAATTCTGGCGCCGTAGATAGAAATTCGTACCCCAAGTCACGGCTTTGCCGATGAGCCATCCGATACCCACTCCGAAGACCCCGCCCAGCAGACCCATGACTCCGGCTTCGACAAAGAAGAGCTGTTTGACGTCCCTGTCGGCGGCGCCGAGTGCCTTGAGGATTCCGATTTCGCGCCGGCGCTCAAGAATGGCCATCACCAGAGTGTTGATAATACCGATGGTGGCGACGGTAAGCGCTAAACTGCCGAAGATGCCGAGGAGAAGATCGAAGATGGTGAAAAAGAGGCGCAAATTGCGGGTGGCGTCGAGCAGCGAAAAGGTGGAGAAGCCCATGTTTTTGATGGAGGTTTCAATCGCTTCCACCTGGGAGGGGCTCTTGGCGCGAACGGTTAAGTTTGCATAATTGGGTTTGCCATTCGATGTGCGCACGGCATCCCGCAAATCATTCACCTGTGCCGCCCGCAACGCCAACGCAACTTCAAGCGGGATGAATAAGCGGCCGTTACCGTAACCGGCGAACCCCGCGGCCGGTTCAGTCTCGACAATGCCGACAATGCGGAGTTTTCTCTCCCGAGGAACTATGGAAAAACCTTCGCTCGCACTGTCATTGGGAGATGTTACCGCGGAGCGGTTGACATTTCCGGCGCTCGGCTGATCCGCTAGTGCACGCGGGGTAGCGAACGGCTGACGCTCGACGTAGCGCACCACGAGATCCTTGCCGATCAAAGTGGAAGGCTGATCGGATAAATCCTTTGCAAATTCGATCTGCAGAATAGCCTCGTCGGCGCCCGAGCCCGAAAAAAAGCTGCCCCGCATGCCATCATAGGCGCCATTCCCACGGGCTGAAGCAGGTACGCCCGCCACGACCGTGGAGTAGGGATTGTCCCCGTAACGCACTTCCGTGGGGAACCGAATCTGCGGATAGACTTCGATGACATTCGGCAGGCGTTCCATTTCCTTGCGGGCATCTTCGTCGAGAAATCGCAGTTTTTGCTGGGACGCAGATTTTTCTGCCGACGGGCGGTTGAAATCACGCAGGTTGCGACGCGAGGTAACGAGCACGGTATCAAACAAACCGGAATTGGCCAGTCGTTTCGAGGCCAGCTCTTGCAGACCGATGCCAAGCGAAAGCATGGCAACCAGAGAGGCCACGCCGACTGCGACTCCCAGCGTGGTCAGCGAGTTGCGCAAGATGGCCTCGCGCAGATTGCGTAGAGCGAGTTCGCCCAGGTCGCCGGCTTTCACGATTGCACCCCGTCGCTCGCCAATTTGCCATCGGCAACAGAGGCGATGCGATCGGCAAATCTTTCGGCGAGAGGACGTTCATGGGTAACCAGCACGATGGTCATTCCGAGCGATTGCTGGATTTTGCGCAATAAGGCCATGATGGATTCACCGGTGGCACTATCGAGATTGCCCGTTGGCTCGTCGGCCAGCAGCAGGGTAGGGCGATTCACCAGCGCCCGCGCCAACGCGGCCCGTTGCTGTTCCCCGCCGGAAAGTTCACTGGGGCGATGTGTCAATCGATTTTCGAGATGCACGCGCTCCAAAGCTTCCCGGACGCGCCGGGCGCGCTCACCGCGATCGACTTCGGCGAGACGCAAGGGCAGCTCGACGTTCTCCTCGAGGGTCATGCGCGGAAGGAGGTTGAAAGACTGAAAAACCATTCCGACGGTGCGGCTGCGATAGCGAGCCAGCTCGAGCGGGTTCATCTCGGAAAGATTGCGGCCCTGCGCGAAGATGGCGCCGGAGGTGGGTCGATCCAGACCCGCTATGAGATTTAGGAGCGTGGACTTCCCCGACCCGGAACTTCCGAGCAGCGCCAGGAATTCCCCGGAGCGGACCTCGAGCGTGACGTCATCTACCGCTCGAATCAGCGCGGAACCCATCTGATAGTGGCGCGAAACGCGCTCCGCGCGCACGGCAGAACCGTTGCTTGCTGGCATCATAAGCTCTCGATGTTACTACGCATAGCGTAGGTATTCGGTTACCGACTGCGTAGGAGAGAAATCCATAAAACCAACGATTTTGATTTCCTTCATCGATAGTGCAATTCGAAATTGAAACAGCGGAGCAACCGAGTAGAAATGCTGAGTGAGGAAGTAGTGAAACGCCGAGGATCGTCTTCTGGATAGAGCCGCCGAGCCAAAGAATGGAAAGGGACCCGGGTTCTGGTGCAATACACGGCTCTCGCGTGGTCCGCGCGGGGATTTCCAATACGGTTCGCCCGCGTTCTCAAGACTCTGAAAGCCGCCGGCGCCCGCGTGGCCGTTGTTTATCACGACGCAGAACCGTACGGCGGGACGCGGGTGATTGACCGGTTGCGCCGCCGCGTCCAATTGCGCACGATGCGCAAAGCGCTGCGCGTTTCAGAGGTAGCGGTCTTCACGGTTCCGCCTGAGAGACTCTCCTGGCCCAAGACTTCAGACAGCAGGACGCTCTTCATTCCCGTCGGAGCGAATCTGCCAACATCGGAAGCTGCATCTAGAAAAAACATTTCCACTGATGAAAAACTGTCTATCGCTGTGTTTGGAATCACCGGAGGGGACGCGGGCAAGAAAGAAGTCGAGAATATCTCTGAGGCGGTGCGATTCGCAGCTTCGCAAATGGGGAACCTGCGGCTGATTGTTCTGGGGCGCAACTCCGAGAGCTTTGAAGGACAGCTCAAAGCGTCATTGAATGGAAGTGCTGTCGAACTCCATGTGCTTGGGCTTTTGTCGAGCGAAGATGTGGTACGAACTCTTTGTGTTTCGGAGGTACTGCTGTTCGTGCGCGGGCACATTTCCACGCGGCGAGGCAGCGCCATCGCCGGAATCGCCTGTGGGTTGCCGATAGTCGCTTTTGAAGGAACAGAGACTTCGCCGCCGATCACCGAGGCAGGGCTGGCGCTGTATTCACCGCAGAGGAAGGCCGACCTGGGTAATGTGCTGGTCCGGGTTCTGAAAGATGAGCACTACCGAACGTCGCTGGCACAACGAAGCTGGGTGGCGCACGCACAGTATTTTTCGTGGCGCGCGATTGCCGCACGTTATGCTGAATTCATGAAGCACTAGAAGCGAAGCAGGGTGGCCCCGCTCTCGCCTTCGAGACTACCCGAACTTCGACCCGTTGTGGGCGAATCCACGATCTCGGGAATTGCTCCGGGAGAAATAACGTCATCTTTTACAAGGAGGAGGTACAAAATGGCTACCCCAGGACCAGGACTCGATCCAGTCAGTCGAGAGGTTATCGTCAAGATTGGCCTGGATAGTAAAGCGAACATCATCAAGGCAGATCCGGAATACTTTCAAATTAGCAAAAGCAAGAACGAGGAGGTGAGGTGGGTTTGCGATCAGGATCATGAACACCCAAAGGATGGACCCTGTTTCACGGTGGACTTCGAGAAAAACGACTCGCCGTTCTACGAGTCCCAATTCAGCAGTGCTGCTCCCGTCTCCGGCCTCGCCAAGCGTAATGTCTTGCCGGGGCGCAAAATATACGAGTACACCGTAAGGATAAAAGGCAAACCCGACTTGGATCCGGGCGGCGGCGTCCAACAGTAAGGTAATCGAGTTCCCCGCAACCTGTGCGGCGCTAAGTAGCCTTTGGATGTGTGCCTTGTCGACGTCCGGCACCGTGAATGCCCTAATTACTGCACAGCAGCATTGCTCATGGCTGAGAATTGTTCAAGCACCCGCTGGGAAGGGTCGCTCGTAATAACTTGAGGAACACGGAATGTTTTGGAGGGATTCGCTGGTCCTGGAAGGGCATTGCGGCGAGCAAATCCAAACCAAGCACCATAAAACCGCCCGAGGAAGCCATTCGAAGTCTTCAGCGCATATACTGTGTTGCCAGAGTCTGTGACACTCACAAGTTTCAACTTCTCACGCACTTGAGCGTCACACGCTCAGGACTCTGTAAGAACCGCCTGCTTGAATCGCGCCCTGGCAGCAGCGGAGATCTCGACTTGATGTAGAGACGCTATGCTTGGCACAAGTGTTCCCTGCCCGCTCACTTCTTTCCTGCAGCATTATTCGGCGTGAGCAGAAACTTCACGCCAACCCCGACATAGATGTGCCGGATGCCCTCGTCTGAAAAAACGCTCCGTCCCACATTGGCGTACAGGAACACATTGTCTCGAATACGCCGCATCAAACCGGAGTTCACGATCAGCAGGCGTTCCCGCTGGAGATCAAACGTCGAAGTGAAGCGAACCTCGCCCATGACCGCCGTGTGTCGAGTGATGGCGCGTCCAAAACCGAAACCCAAAGTGCCGGTGGTGTCTTCTACCGGATCGTGAATCGGTTGCTCAATGATGCCATTCGCTACGAACGTAAGGTACTTGAATTCTTTCTGCACGAGCAGCGGCAAGATCAACGTTTGACCCGGTTCTGCCAAGCCTTTCTCGACGGCGTTGGCGCCTGGAACGGCAAACTGAATTTGCGGGTAGAGCGAAACATACACACCTTCGTGCCCGTTGTTATAAAAGTTGAACTTAAGGCCGAACTTGGCAGCCCCAATGCCGACTCTCATGGGTTCGCCAGGCGCCTTCGCGCCCGCCAGCGGGAATTCAAATTTCACCTGGGTAGGGAGCTCATGACCAAAAATCTTAGGCACAATTCCATAATTCGCATCGACGAAAAAAAAATCAAATGTCCGCAGTTTCTTTGAGAAATCGGCGTGCGTGGTGAGATTAATCTCGTATTCGCCTTTATCGGGAACGCCTGGATCATCCGTTTCCAGCGGTGGAGACTGGGGAGTGGCGTCAACTACCGCAACGCCTAACGCATTCTTGTAAATGCCTCGGCGATGTCTCGAGAACAGCGGTGGGGGCGGCTCTTTCTCCTTTTTTTCTGCGGTGGCCTGCTGCTGTTGGTTCTGTTGATCTTGTGTGTCGCTGCTTTCTTGAGCTTGCGCCAGGGCAGGAGGGACAAGGAGCACTGAAAGAGCCGCGAGTTTTGCGATGCGCGCAAGTCCGCCAGAAGGAGCCGCCATGAACGAAAAGTCTCGCACAGACACGC
>WNFD01001696.1_pt1 | contig 22179 bp, 13 predicted proteins | sample 5400491 | NCBI WGS metagenome assembly WNFD01 (sample SAMN13153343, study PRJNA577476) | soil metagenome | isolation source: 120 cm saprolite under Douglas fir tree site 2 hole 2 replicate 2 | place: USA:California | collected 2015-04-18
GCTAAGTGGCATCGCGAAGCAGAGCGCGAGCCGGAGCTACGCGATATCTTCTCCCGCATGGTCGAATACCGCCGCCACGTCCTCGCTATCTTCGACTCTCTCGTTGGCTGGGACTGCCAGCAGCAGCGCGTCCAATAAAGCAACCCTTTCCCGCGGCGAACTTCCCCCCCAATAGACCTGTCCCGGCGAACAGGTCAAAAACTGTCAGGCAACCCTATTTTGCGTTCTGGACTCTAACCTCTGCCGGGGCCACAAGTGTCACATAATGCAGGAGATTCGTTAATTGACGGGAGCTTTCCCCGGGGTTAGAATCCCATCTTCTGAACGTTGAGGTGTATCTCTATGTTGCGGGCAGCCCGTGCTTCGGTCCTTTCATTCCTTTCTCTCGCCATCATTGTTCCGCCGCTCCTGGCGCAAGACGCTCGAGATCCTAATCCACCACCTGCCCCGCAGAAGCTCGACAAAGAACAAAAGAGAAAGATGAAGAAAACGCTCAAGGAGCTGGACACTCCCTACAAGCAGTGGCTCAACGAGGACGCCGTCTATATCATCTCTCCTGAAGAGCGCCAGGCTTTCCTGCAACTGGACACGAACGAAGAGCGTGAGCAATTCATTGAACAGTTTTGGCTGCGCCGCAGCAGCAATCCCGATCTTCCCGACAACGATTTCAAAGAAGAGCACTACCGCCGCATCGCGTACGCCAATGAGCATTTCGCTTCCGGAATTCCGGGGTGGAAAACGGATCGCGGCCGCATGTACATCATGTGGGGTCCCGCCGACGAGGTCGAATCGCATCCTAGCGGCGGCACCTATGATCGCCCCATAGAAGAAGGCGGCGGCTCGACTTCGACCTACCCTTTTGAGACGTGGCGCTACCGCTACATGGAAGGCATCGGCGAGAATGTGATTTGGGAATTCGTTGATCCCAGCGGTTCTGGCGAGTTTCACCTCACCATGGATCCTTCGGAAAAAGACGCCCTCCTGCACGTTCCCGGCGCTGGCTTGAGCTTGCTCGAGTCCATGGGCATGGCCTCCAAGACCGATCGTTTCTCGCGCTCGGACGGCACCAATCTGCCCAAGTCGCTGGGCGGCACGCCCTCCAGCATGGACGAATTCAGCCGCCTCGAGCAGTATTCAAAGGCCTTCCGCCCGCCGGCCGTCAAATACAAGGATCTCGAAGCTATCGTCACCGCGCGCATCGTGCGCGACCAGGTGCACTTCACTTATCGCACCGATTATCTCAAGGTGACCAACGACACGGTCCTCGTACCCGTCACCGTGCAGATTCCCAACAATCAGCTTTCCTTTGAAAACAAGGATGGTGTGCACTCCGCGACCATGAATATTTTTGGCCGCGTCAGCACGCTCACCGGCCGCGTGGTGCAAACCTTCGAAGATCCCGTCCGCCGCGATTTCCCGGAGAGCTTGTTCCAGCGCTCGCTGAAGCTGCAGTCCATCTATCAGAAGGCGGTTCCTCTGCGCCCCGGCCTATATCGTCTCGACATCGTCATCAAGGACGTCAAGAGCGGCAACGTCGGCGTCATCAACACGCGCCTGCAAGTTCCAAGGTATGACGACGAGACGCTCGAAGCCAGTTCGCTGATTCTTGCCGACCAACTCGAGCACGTCCCGGCCAAGCAAATCGGGACCGGCCAGTTCGTGCTCGGCTCCTCCAAAGTTCGGCCGAAGCTGGACGGCGAATTCCCTTCCAACGAGAAGCTCGGTATCTATATGCAGGTTTATAACCTCAAGCCCGACGACAAAACGCACAAGTCCAGCGCCACCTTCCAATACACAGTAAAGAAGGGCAACGAGCAGGTCATGCAGTTCAAGGAAACTTCCCAAGAGATGAAGCAAACCGGTGAGCAGGTGACCATCGAGCGTTTGCTGCCGCTCGCCACCCTTGCTCCGGGGAAGTATTCCTTGGAAGTCGTCGCCACCGATACGCTCTCCAACAAAACCGTTTCCAAGACCGCGGATTTCACTGTGAAGCCGCCGCTGGAGACGAAGAGCGCCGCAAATGCCGCGCCCGGGAGGTAGTGCCACGTGAAACAGGAACGCCTCCGAACCTGGAGGGCCCTCATCCTGACGCTGACGTGCTTCTCCATTGGAGCAAACACGTCGGCCGCGCCAGCAAGAGCTGCCGCCGGCAAGCTTTCTGGAGTTGTGCGTGACACCGCCGGAACCCCGCAGATGGGCGCGACCGTGGAGATTGTTCCCGAAGCCGCCATCAAAGCTGTTTCGCTCGGCCTGCTTACCAACACGCAAGGAATTTTTCGCGGCGAGAGCATTGCGCCGGGTTTGTACACTCTTCGCGTAACACTGGCCGGCTTTCTTCCCACCGTTCAGCAGCACGTGCGCATCAGCGCCCATCTGACAACCGTGGTGCGCGTTGAGCTCGAGTCCATGTTCGCTTCCCTCGACCAACTCCGCCGCCAGCCTTCCACCGCCAATGTCGAAAGCGACGACTGGAAATGGGTGCTTCGCTCCGCTTCCATCACGCGTCCAGTTCTGCAATGGGCGGACGACGGTTCCTCGATCGCCACGAACGCCTCCTACGATGCTAAGACTGTGCGTCCCCACGCCAGGCTGGATTTCACGGACGGCGCTCGCCGCCCAGGCTCAGCTTCCAATCTGCCTTCCGCCCCCGCCACCGCTTTTGCTTATGACCAGAATCTCGGCGGCATGAGCCGCCTGCTCCTGGCCGGCCAGGTAAATTACGAAACCGAAATCGCCGGAGGCGGCATCGCCACCGTATGGCTGCCCACCGGTTCGCTTGGTGCCGGTCCGCATAGCGCGCTCGTTCTCCGCGAATCGAAGCTTGGCCCCGGCGGCCCAACGTTCCGTGGCGTTCGCCTCGAGCAGGGTGGCACTCTGCCGCTGGGCGATCGCGCCCTGCTGCGCTACGGCGCGGAATACGTTCTGGTTGGCATGGTAAAGTCCGCCACGTCTCTTCGCCCGCGCCTGGAATTGGATACGCGTGTCTCGGATGCTTGGCACGCCGCCTTGATCTTTGCCGAAGAGCCCGGTGCGGCCACTCCTCTCGAGTCCAACGAGCGGGAAATTGGAAGCGAACTGGCTGCCGCTCTCAACGAGCTCGACTCTTTCCCCACTTTGCTTTGGCGTGGCGGCCGCCCGGTGCTCGAAGGCGGCTGGCACGAAGAGATCGCTGCCGACCGCAAGCTGGGCTCGCATGGGAACCTTCAGGTCGCCGCTTTTCACGACGACAACCGGCACGTCGCGGTTTTTGGCCGCGGCAACGATTTGCCCGCCGCTGATTATTTCCAGGATTATTTCTCCAACGGGTTCGCCTATGATGGCGGCTCTTCCGGCAATTGGGGCATGCGTCTCGCCGTCCGCGAAAGGCTGTCCGACAACTTGGAAATCACCGCCATCTACGCGTACGCGGGTGCCCTTAGCCCTACCGACCTTGTCGACGCACCAACACGCAACATGCTGCGCGACACCATGCACAATTCTGTCGGGGCAAGGGTCTCCACAAAGTTGCCGCGCCTGGGTACTAAGCTGAATGCCGGTTACAAGTGGGTCGGTGGCGAGGCCGTATCGCGTTTGGACGCCTATGGCGAATCGCTCTTTCAGATGGATCCATTCCTGCACGTTGGTGTACGCCAGCACCTGCCTAAGTTTGCGCCGGGCCGCTGGGAAGCAATCGCCAATTGCGACAACCTCTTCGCTCAAGGGTATGTCACGGTGAACACGCAGGATGGCCGCGCGGTCCTGGTTCCAGCCTTCCGGACGTTCCGGGGTGGATTGAGCGTGCAGTTCTAATGGTATTTAAGGTTCGGAAAGCTGTAGGCATCCTTCCATAAAGTGGATACCCGCGGCTTGACCTCCCCGCCAAAGCCCTAACCTTAAGAAGGCATTACAGTTCCGGGTGCGGCCGTATCTTGAAAAGTGGACATTGGGTTGCACCTTAAATTCACAGGTGGGGTGTATTCCCCGGGACCATGAAGCAAAATCTGCGGGTCAGTCTCGGAGCCGTCGTCCTGGCGCTTGCCACGCTGGCGGCAATGATCTTTGCCTGGTTGAACTTTGTCCAGCGCGAGACCTTTGACACTCCGGATGACGGTGTAGCCTGGCTGGATACCGCGAACGGTGCTCAGGCTTGGAAGTTGGCACCAAACTCCCCGGCGGCCCGCGCCGGTATTCGTCCGGGCGACCTGCTGATTGCCATCAACAACGTTCCAGTTACCTCGCAGGTGCAAGTCACGCGTCGCTTGTGGCATGCCGGCCTATGGAACCAGGTGCGTTACAAACTCGCGCGCAACGGCCGCGAGTTTGAGACTCCCATCGTCACCGCTCCCGCCGAAAAGCCTGCTTCCATCGAGAATTACGGCCGGTTTGTCGGCCTCCTCTATCTCTTTATTGGCCTCTTCATTTTTGTGCGCCGCTGGAATGCGCCGCGCGCCGTGCATTTTTATGTTTTCTGCCTGGTCTCTTTCATCCTGTATTCCTTCCAGTACAGCGGCAAGCTCGACGCCTTCGACTATGAGGTGTATTGGGCCAGCATCGTCGCCCGCATGCTCGCGCCTGCCCTGCTGTTGCACTTCGCTCTGGTTTTCCCGGAACGCGCCGAAGCCCGCGTTCGCTCGCTTTCCAAGTTGACCCTCGTCTACGGTCCTGGCGCCGCGTTTCTCCTTTTCCATGTCAGCACTGCTCTTAATATGCTCGGCTTCGTGCCCTGGCTCGGGTCGCGCCTTCTCCTCGATAAGATCGAGTTGAGCTATCTCGGCATCTATTTTCTGACTGCTGGGCTGGTTTTCTACAAGAACTTCCGTGAAGCGCCTTCCGGCGTTCTCCGTCAGCAGTTGAAATGGCTGACCGGCGGGACTCTCGCCGGTAGCGTGCCCTTCGCGCTCTTTTATATCGTGCCGTTTGCGATGGACGCTGCAACGCGCTCGTGGATGCGCACCTCCGTTCTCAGCTTGGTGCTCATCCCGCTGTGTTTCGGCTATGCCATCATTCGCTACCGCCTGATGGACGTGGACATTATCTTCAAGCGCGGCTTGGCCTACACTGCCGCTACCGCCGCCGTGGCCGCCGTTTATTTCGCTTTGGTCGCGCTCATCGCCGGTATCTTCCACGCGCAGACCTCCGGGCCGGTCGGAAGCATGATCGCCATCGTCATCGCCGCGTTCCTTTTTCAGCCCTTCCGCGAACGGATTCAGGCGCGCCTGGACCGCTTTTTCTACCGCGACCGTCTCGATTACCGCCGCACCTTGATCGAGTTCGGCCGCACGCTCACCAACGAAGTGCGCTTCGATCCCATGCTCGGTTCCGTCATGGACCGCCTCTCGCAGACCTTGCTGGTCGACCGCCTCGCGATCTTCATGGAAGATCCCATGCAGCCGGGACACATGCGCCTCGCTCGTTCCATGGGCGTGCGCCTTTCCGAGCCCATGGATCTCAGCTTCCTCGAGCCGGCCCGGCCCGAGTTCGCCCGGGGGGCGCTCTTCTTTGAGTCGCCCCGCGCGGCGAGAGACGTTTCCGATTCCGTCCGCCAAACCCTCGAGCAATTGGATTTGAATTACTTCGTGCCTTGCCGCATTCGCGAGCACACCGTCGCCGTTCTGGGCCTCGGCAAGACCGTCGACGGTGATTTCCTGTCCAGCGATGACGTCGAGTTGGTGCACACCATCGCCGGCTACGTTGCCGTGGCTTTGGACAATGCCCAGCTCTATTCTTCGCTCGAACAAAAGGCTCTGGAGATTGCGCGGCTCAAGGATTTCAGCGAAAACATCGTGGAATCGTTGAACGTCGGCGTGCTAGCCGTCGATCTTGGCGGCATGGTCGAGTCCTGGAACACGCGCATGGAGCAACTCTTCGGCGTAAAGCGCCAGGACGCCGTGGGCCGCCAGTTGCGCGCGCTCCTGCCGGAAGAGCTTGCCGAGGAAATCGCCGCGCGGCGCGATGAAGAGCAGATCACCGGCATCTACAAGCAGCGCCTCCATCACCAGGGCAAATTCCTCACCCTCAACGTTTCCATTACCCCGCTGGTCAGCAAGTCCGGCGAGCGCATTGGCCGTCTCTTGCTCTTCGACGATGTCACGCAGCGCGAGCGCATGGAAGAGCAGATGACGCAGACGGAGAAGCTCACTTCCCTGGGCCTTCTCGCGGCCGGTGTCGCCCACGAAGTCAACACGCCGCTCGCGGTCATCTCCAACTACATTCAAATGCTTGCCAAGCAAATGCCCAACGATGATCCGCGTCACGCTATCATCGACAAAATCGTCAAGCAGACTTTCCGGGCCAGCGAAATCGTCAATAATCTCTTGAATTTCTCGCGCACCGGCGCCGCCGAGTTGGCTGATATCGATGTCAACCGCGTGGTCGAGGAAACCCTTTCGCTCGTCGCGCACCCGTTCAAAACGTCTCAGATCCACATCGTCAAGCAATTGGGCGATTCGCTGCCGCCCGTGCGCGGCTCCGCCAACAAGCTCCAGCAAGTCTTTCTCAATCTGTTTCTGAACGCTCGCGACGCCATGCCCGCCGGCGGCATGCTCGAAGTCCGCACCGCCGCCCACAATGGCAGCGTCGAAGTCGAAGTTGTCGACACCGGCGCGGGCATTCCCCGCGAGCACATTCATCGTATTTTCGACCCGTTTTTCACCACCAAATCGAACGGCCGCGGCACAGGCCTGGGCTTGTCCGTCAGCTACGGTATAATCAAAGAGCATGCAGGAAAAATCGATGTACGTTCGACCCCCGGAAAGGGCACATCCTTCCACGTTGAGTTTCCCGCGCTCCGGAAAGCAGTCCATGCCTAAGGGCTCGATCCTCGTAATCGACGACGAATCTGAAATACGCGAGGGCCTGGAGCTGCTGCTCACCAGCGAAGGCTATGGTGTCTCCACCGCAGGAACCGGCGAGTCCGGTCTCGCCAAGCTCGAAGAGCGTCCCTTTGACCTGTTGCTGCTGGACGTCAGCCTTCCCGACCGCAACGGCTTGGAACTGCTGAAGGAGGTCCGCCGCCGCGATCCCCATCTTTCCGTCGTGCTCATCACCGCTTACGGCTCCATCGATATGGCTCGCGCGGCCTTCAAAAGCGGCGCCATGGATTACATCACCAAGCCGTGGTCCAACGACGAGCTCCTCGCGCAGGTCGCGCAAGCGGTGGAATCACGCCGGCTGCGCGAAGAAAACGTGCAGCTCAAGCGCGCCCTGAAGCAGCGCTTCAATTTCCCCAGCATCATTGGCAAAAGCGAGAAGATGCTGACGCTGCTCGACCTCGTTACCCAAGTCGCCCCATCGCGCTCCACAATTCTGATCAGTGGCGAAAGCGGCACTGGCAAAGAGCTCATCGCCAAAGCCATTCACTCCGCCTCTACGCGCGCGGACAAGGCGTTTGTCCCCGTCAATACCGGCTCCATTCCGGTAGATCTCCTGGAGTCTCAGCTTTTCGGCCACGTCAAAGGCGCTTTCACAAGCGCTGTCGCTTCCAAGAAGGGTCTTTTCGAGGTCGCCGATCAAGGCACCATCTTCTTCGACGAAATCGCCACCATCAGTCCGGAAACGCAGGCCAAGCTCCTCCGCGTCATTCAGGAGCGCGAATTCATGCGCCTCGGCGGCACTGAGCAAATCAAAGTCGACGTCCGCATCGTCGCTGCCTCCAACGTGGACCTCCTCACGCTGGTCCGCGAAGGCCGCTTCCGTGAAGATCTATATCACCGCCTCAACGTCATTCACCTGCAATTGCCGCCGCTGCACGATCGCCGCGAAGATGTGCCCGCGTTGCTTGCGCATTTCCTCGACCGCTACTGCCAGGAAAACAACAAGCCTCTGCGCAATTTCACTCCCGCCGCGTTGAAGCTTTTGATGGATTATGATTGGCCCGGCAACGTCCGCGAACTCGAAAATGTCGTCGAACGCGCGGTCGTCCTGTCCACGCAAGAACGCGTCGACGTCGACCTGCTCCCCGAAAGTATTCGCAGCAAGGAAATTGTCCGCGGCGTCCGTCTGCAGCTTTCCGAATTTCTTCCGCCGCTGCCCGGCGAGCCTGGTTCGCGCTCCGGCGCCGATCATTCGCAGCCTTCGCTCTTTCAAATCATGGACGAGATCGAGCGCCGCATCATCATCGACATGCTCGAGCGCACCGCTTGGAACCAGACCGAAGCCGCCGAGCGCTTCATGATCCCACTCTCCACCCTCAATCAAAAAATCAAGCGCCTTGGCATCGACGTGCGCCGCCGCGGCCGCGCTGACGAAACCTTCACAGCTGCTATCGGCAAATAACCGCATTCACCTGATCCCAGCGCGAAACACATCGTTTTGTCATCCTAAGGACCGGCGCCTTCTGCCGGCCCGAAGGATCTCAACCCCCACGGCCTGCAACCTCACTACAACCCCGTACGTTTGCGAGCTCTGTCCCCACTTTTCATCTTGCCATCTCCGGTACAGTATAGGCACAGTACCTTGCCATGCTCTTGCGCCTCCCCAACCCCGCGGCGCGCTTCGCCGTCCTCGTCCTCGCCTTTGCGCTCGCGACCACACTCACATTTTTCACCGTGCGCAACGCCCGCGCCGCCAATCAAGCTGAACTCGGCACGCGCGCCGGCTACGAAGCCGCCGCCAGTCTCGAACCTGCCAACCCGGAAAACTGGTACCTTCTCGGCCGCTATTGGCAGTACACCCTCGACGACCCCGATCCTGCCCTGGCCATCAACAATTTTCGCCGCGCCCTCGCTTTAAATCCCCGCTACGCCGACGCCTGGCTCGATCTCGGCACTGTGTACGAATCCGAAGGCGACTTCTCTGCTGCCCGCGACGCCTATTTCCAGGCCCGCAACGCGTATCCGGTATCCGCCACCGTCGCTTGGCGCTACGGAAATTTTCTGTTGCGCCAGGGCGAAGTCCAGCAAGCCTTTCCGGAAATTCGCCGCGCCGTGTACGCCGACCCCAAGCGCAGCGCCGAGGCCTTCTCGCGCTGCTGGCGCGTCGATCCCAGCGTTGAATCCATTCTCGATCACGTAATTCCGCCGGATCGCGCCGCTTATCTCGATGTCATTCGCGAGCTCGCCACCGCTGATCAGCTCGCCGCAACGCTCACCGTCTGGCAGCGCCTGGTTTCTCTTCATCCGCGCATGAGCCCCGCCGATGTCATTTCTTTCGCCGATTTCCTCATCCAGAACGGCCATTTTGACGACGCCCATCGCATTTGGCAGGATGCCTTCCAGCTTTCCGACGTCGTTACTGGCGATCCTCCGAGTTCCGTACTCTGGGATGGCGGCTTCGAATCCAACGTTCGCGGCGGCGGCTTTGCCTGGACTTTTCCCGCTTCTCCGCCAGGTGTGCAAGCCACCCTCGACCGCCGGCAAAAGCATACCGGCAAACAATCCTTGCGCCTTTTCTTCGACGGCAAACGCAACACCAATTACGAGGGTGTCTGCACGAACGCCGAGGTACGGCCGGAGACCACTTACCGATTCTCGGCGTGGGTGCGCACAAAAGTGCTGACCAGCGACGAAGGTGTCCGCTTCCGCCTCTCCGGATTCTCCGATTCACACCCCTCTAGTTCCACGGACTCGCGGGACTCTCGCGGCACTCAGCCCTGGACCCGTGTCGAAATGCCTTGGACCTCCGGCAAGGATGTGCGTCGCGCGCGCGTCTGCGTGCTCCGCAACCCCTCCCGCGGTTTCGACGCGCGCATTCAAGGTGCCGCCTGGATCGACGACATCTCGCTCGTGCCCGTAGGAATCCCCCACCCATGAGGGCGCTGCAAATCGGTCTCTGTGCCGTCCTCGTTTTCGCCGTCGCTGCCCACGGCGCCGTCGAAGACTGGGCGCGCGCTGTTCTCGAAGCCGCGGCGGGCCTCCTCTTCCTTTTTTGGGCTGTCCGTGTCTACCTGACCCGTGAAGAAAGCGTTTTTATCTCTCCGCTTCTGCCGCCCTTGCTCGCCCTCATCTTTCTTGCCTTGGGGCAATTTCTCTTTCGTGGCACCGCTTCTCCCTACGACACACGCATCGATCTTCTGCTCCTGACCGCCTTGACTCTCCTTCTTTTCCTCGCCACTCAGGCGTTTCGTACCACGGACGACTGGCGCTTCTTCGTGTGGTTCATCATGTCGTTTGGTTTTCTCGTGGCCATCTTCGGCATCCTGCAGCACTTGACCTTTAACGGCAAACTCTATTGGGTCCGCGAAATGCGCTACGGCGGAATTCCCTTTGGCCCTTACGTGAACCGCAATCACTTCGCCGGTTTTGCCGAGCTTGTCGTCCCGGTCGCGCTGGTTCCTCTCGTCCTGGGCAAGGTGCGGCGCGCACGCTGGTTTGCCGTCGGCCTCCTGGCGCTTCTTCCGTTAGGGGCTCTTTTCCTCTCCGCCTCCCGCGGCGGCATCATCAGTCTCGCTGCGGAGCTTGGCCTTCTTACGCTATTGTTGATCCTGCGCCGCACGGGTGGAAAGCACGTGCTTGCCGGAGCGGTGGTTTTGCTCTTTGCCTTCATGTTGGTTTCCTGGCTGGGCGTGCGGCAGATCCTCGAGCGCTTTTCCTCCATGCAGTCCCTCGAAGTAACCTCCGGCAAACGCGCCTCCATGCGCCTGGACACTTGGCACATCTTCCGCGCACATCCCTGGACCGGTGCCGGTCTTGGCACCTTGCAGACCGTTTTCCCCGCCTACGAAACCCAGTACGACGCAAAAGTTGTCAATCACTCCCACAACGATTACCTCGAAGCTCTTGCGGAAACTGGAATCGCTGGCGCCGCGTGCTGCGCCTGGTTTCTCCTTGTTTTGTTCTTTCGTTCCCTCCGTCGCTTGCTCTTGCAAGACAAGTCCTTCTCCGCCGCTCTCCATCTTTCGGGACTCGTCGCTTGCACCGGCTTCCTCGTGCACAGTTTGGTCGATTTCAATCTTCACATCCCTGGCAACGCCTTGCTTTTTTTCCTCATGGCTAATCTCGCCACTGCCGACATTTTCAGTCCTGCTCTGCATGCCCCCGCTCGCCGCCGCGATGTTGACTTAGCCGAAATTACTGATTGACAAGACCTTAACCGTTGTATAATCAGCCGGGGGTTATCCATCACTATGCAGCCAGCCAGACTGGGTGCGTGGATGGCGTGTCTCGTCTCCACTGCACTGTTTGCGGCCCTGATGGCGCCACCCGGCAGCGCGCAGACCATCGAGAGTTCTCAACAAACCAACGATCGCATCCGCTCCCTCGCGGCTGCCTCGCGCTCCACGCTCGCTCGCGATTACGTCATCGGCACCGGCGACCTCCTCGCTATTCAAGTCTTCGATGTCCCAGAGCTCAGCCGTGAGATTCGCGTAAGCCAGACCGGCACCATCGGCCTCCCTCTCGTTCGAGTGCGCCTGCACGTTTCCGGGCTCACCGAACTCCAGGCGGAGCTGAAAATTGCCGAAGTGCTGGAAGCCGATGGCTTGGTTTCTCACCCCGAAGTCAGCGTTGCCGTCAAAGAGAAGAAAAGCAAGCCGATCACGGTTGTAGGCGCGGTCGTGCATCCGATGGTCTACCAGGCCGACCGCCAGGTTACTTTGCTGGAAGTCCTCGCCGAAGCTGGCGGTATCACCGGAGACGCCGGTGAGTCCGTGATTGTCACGCGTGCCGAAACCGATCCTTCCGACGACCCCTCCTCGCCCCCGGCGATTAGCCCCCAAGATGCCGCCCCCGGGCCTGTGGCCGCAGACTCTGCTGTCCCTCCCGTCGCATCACAACCCATTCTTCCGACATCCGCCGAGCCCTCTGCTGTCTCCACTGCTTCGGCGCAAGCCGGGGCGGGTTCCGCCGCACCTATCGGTACCGCCAGCGACGCTATGCCACCCCCAATCTCGAACACCATCACGGTAAACCTCAATCAAATTCTCGAAGCCGGCAACACCTCCAACAATATCGTCTTAATGCCCGGCGATATCGTTACCGTCCCTCACGCCGGCATCGTGTATGCCCTCGGTGCCGTCAACAGGCCCGGCGGCTTTGCGGTTTCCAACGATCGCAGCCAGCTTACTACTCTCAAGCTTCTCTCTCTAGCCGGCGGTCTCGATCGCTACGCCAAGTCCGACCGCGCTGTCATCGTGCGCAAGGATGCCAGCGGCCAGCAGCGCGAGGTCGAGGTCGATCTCAAGAGAGTCATGAAGTTTGAATCCGAGGACGTTCGCCTTCAGCCCAGTGACATCTTGTATGTTCCGAAAAGCGGTGTGAAGCAGGCTCTCATCCGCACCGGTGAGCTCAGTTTGGCTGTTGGCACCGGCGTTGTTATCTACCGGCTCATTCCCTAACGTATGATTGAGGACAACAAAATCATCCCCCGCGACAACGGCTCCTATGGCGCCGTCGAGACTGTTCCTCTTCCCTCACGCTTGCCGGCGTGGAATCTTTCTCCACATGAGCCGCACCTTTATGATTACCTCCTCATCCTTCGCAAGCACCAGTGGCTCATCCTTTCCTTCATGCTTGCCGTTGTGACCATCACCTCCATCGGCACTTTCCGCATGCAACCTGTTTACGTCGCCACTTCGCGTATCGAAATCGACCGGGAAAATTCCAACATCCTTCCCTTCCAGGGCGCTGACTCTTACGACTACATCAGCGATCTTGACAACTACATTGAGACGCAATCCAAGATTCTCACCAGCGAAACCATGGCCCTGCAGACCATCCGCGGCGGCGTTCTCTCCGGGCAAGTTGATTTCGCGAGTGACCCTTCTTCCGACGCCTTGAGCACCGGCAGCCTGGCGAACCTGAAACCCCCGCCGGAGCTCGCATCGTTTCTTGCCAGTTTGAGCGTCAAGCGCGTGCCCAACAGCCGCCTCATGGACGTCAGTTTTGAATCCACCAACCCCCTCCTGGCTGCGCAGATCGTCAATGCCCATATCAAGAATTTCATCGAACAGAATTTTCAGAGCCGCTATGAAGCCACCACCCGTGCTTCCACCTGGCTCACCGATCAGCTCAGCGAGCTGAAGATCCGCGTCGAAAAGGCCGAGGACGCCCGCATCACCTATGAGCGCCAGAATCAGATTTGGGCTCTCGATGGTGACAAGCAAAATGTCACCACCCAGCGTATGGCCGACCTCAACAAAGAGCTCACCGATGCGCAAAGCGAGCGCATGCGCAAGCAATCTCTCTTCGCATTCGCCAAGGCCGGCGACATGGATTCCGTTCCTCAGATTCGCGACAACCCTGTTGTCCAGGATCTTTTCCGCAAGCGCACCGAGCTAAATTCCCAATACACCGACGCCCTAAACCAGTACGGCCCCAATTTTCCCAAGGTGCTGCGCCTGCAGTCCCAGCTCAAGGAAATCGAAGCCGCCGCGGAAAAAGAAAAGAAAGGCGTAATCGCGCGCCTGGAAAGCGAGCATCGCGAGTCCCGCCAGCGCGAAGAACTCCTCACCCAGGCTCTCGATCAACAGAAAGTGGAAGTAAATCAGATGTCCGAGCGCATGGTGCAATACAGCATTCTCAAGCGCGAAGCCGAGGCCAACAAGGCTCTTTACGACGGCCTGCTTACTAAACTGAAAGAAGCCGGCATTTCCGCCGGTTTGCGCTCTTCCAATATCCGCGTGGTTGATCCTGCCATGGTCCCCCAATACCCTGCGCGGCCCGCAAAGACCCGCAATATCGCTTTGTCCTTTTTGGTCGGCTTGGTTGGCGGCATTGGTTTGGCCCTGCTCCGCGAGTACATGGACAATACCGTCAAAAGCCCCGACGATATTGAATCTCTTGCGCGCTTGCCTTCTCTCGCTGTGGTTCCCGCCTTTACGGAACCCAATGGCGACCGCTCGCGCGTCAAGTTGCTCAAGGGCGCTTCCACCAACGGTCACAACACGCGCATCGAGTTGGTTGCCCAGCATCTTCCCAAGTCCCAAATGTCCGAAGCCTTCCGCGCCCTGCGCACCGCCCTGCTGCTTTCCCAGGCCGATCATCCGCCCCAGGTCATCCTCGTCACCAGCGCTTTGCCGCGCGAAGGCAAAACCACTGCAGCCGCTAATCTTGCCGTCACTCTCGCGCAGCTTGGCGACCGCACTTTGCTCATTGACGCCGACTTGCGCAAGCCGGGCGTCGGACGTCTCCTCAATCTGGGCAGCGGAAAGTATGCCGGCCTGAGCTCCTACCTCGCCGGGGTTTCCAGCCTTGATCTCGTCACCATTCAGCATCCCGCCATCCCCAATCTCTCCGCTATCCCTACTGGCCCGCTGCCGCCTAATCCCGCGGATTTGCTTTCTTCGCATAAGCTCGCCGACGCCATTGCCGAGCTTCGCACCAGGTTCAAGTTCATCGTCATCGATTCGCCCCCAATCCTGGCTGCCACCGACGCCGTGATCCTATCTGTCAGAGCCGACGGTGTGCTCCTCGTGGTCCGCAGCGGCGAAACTCCCAAGGAAGCCTTCATGCGCACGCGCGATCTGCTCCTCAGCGTCAAGTGCCATCTCCTAGGTGTCGTTTTGAACGCCGTCGATTCCACCGCTCCCGACTACTACTATTCTTATCGGTATTATCCTTATTCGCAGGGCTATGGCCCCCAGGAGCTCTCGGAGACGCCTCCTTCCGACCAGGGCATCGAGGCCAGGCAAAGAGTGGCCGTTCACGATCTGGACGACAATCAGGAACTCTGAGGAGGACGCTTGCGCTTTTTAGTCACCGGCGGTGCCGGTTTCATCGGCTCGCATTTGGCCGAACGCCTTCTTCAGCGCGGTGACACCGTCGTCCTGCTCGACAATCTTTCCACCGGCAGCATGGAAAATATCCGCCACCTGAAATCCTCCGAGCGTTTGTCCTATCACCTCGACAGCATTGAGAATCGTCAGTTGCTTGCCGAACTCGTGGACGACGCCGACGTCGTCGTGCACCTGGCCGCTGCCGTGGGCGTCAAGCTTATCGTCGAGAGCCCTGTCCGCACGATCGAGACCAACGTCAACGGCACCCAGCACGTCCTCGAAGCCGCCTGCAAGAAGCGCAAGCTCGTGCTCACCGCCTCCACTTCCGAGGTCTACGGGAAAAACACCAATGTTCCCTTCCACGAGGACGCTGACCTCGTCCTCGGCCCCACCACCAAGGGCCGTTGGAGTTACGCCGCTTCGAAAGCCCTCGATGAATTTCTGGCCTTGGCTTACTGGAGGGAAAAAAAGCTTCCCGTCATCGTCGTCCGGCTATTCAATACCGTCGGCCCGCGCCAGACCGGCCGTTATGGCATGGTGCTGCCGAGCTTTGTCAAAGCCGCGCTGGACGGCAAACCCATCAGCGTCTACGGCGATGGCCGGCAATCCCGCTGTTTTTGCGACGTGCGCGATACCGTCGAGGCTCTCACTCGCCTCATCGATACGCCCCGCTCGATCGGAGAAGTCGTCAACGTCGGCAACACCGAAGAAATTTCCATCGAAGCGCTCGCTCGTCTCGTCAAGGACCGCACGCGCAGCTCTTCACCCATCGAATTTATTCCCTACGATCAGGCCTACGAGCCCGGCTTCGAAGACATGATGCGCCGCGTTCCCTCCGTTGAAAAACTGCAAGCCCTCACCGGCTTCCGCCCGCAAACTCCGCTAAACGAAATCATCGACCGCGTAACCGCCTACTTCCAATCCAAATCCGAGCCGGCCCATCACGCCGCAACCTCCGCGGTCTAAACAGGCACACTCTCACTTAGCGTTCTTCAAGTAGCGGTCGAACCACGCTACCGTGCGTGAAATAGCGTCGATTTGGTTCTCGCGTTTGGCGAAGCCGTGTCCTTCCTGCGGATAGAAGTGGGAATCCACCGTCTTCCCAGTTTCTTTGTAAATGGCCACCACCTGCTCGGCTTCTTCCTTTGGCACGCGGATGTCGTTTTCACCCTGTAGCACGAGCAGCGGCGCTTTCGCCTGCCGAATGAACTTGATCGGCGAGGCGTTTTCGTAAACTTCGCGGTCTTTCACCGGGTCGCCCAGCAGCGATTTCTCGTACTCTTGCAGGAACGGGTCTTCGTGCTCCAGCATCGTGAACCAGTTGATGATGCCGTATTGCTCGACCGCCGCGGCCCACAGCTCCGGCTTTTTGCCCACGGCCATCAGCGTCATGTAGCCGCCGTAAGAGCCGCCGGTGATGCCGATCCTCTTCTCGTTCACGAAGCCCGTCGCCCCCAGGAACTTTGCCGCATACACCTCATCATCCAGGTCGCCGCCGCCCAGGTCCTTCACATTGGCCTTCTGAAAGTCCAGGCCATAACCTGTCGAACCGCGCACGTTGGGCGCGATGCACACGTACCCGCGTGAGGCCAGCGCCGCCGCAAAGCGGCTGAACGAGTCCACCGTCTGTCCGGTCGGCCCGCCGTGCGGCAGCACAATTCCCGGATTCGACCCGTCGCGCTTCAAATTGAATGGGACCCACAAGAACGCGCTGATCGTCTTTCCGTCGAAGCTCTTGTAGTGCACGACTTGCGAAGGCGGCAGTTGCGCCGCCGCCAAGCTTGCAATCGCGCTGAAGGTGAGCTGCGTCGCGCGCTTTGCCGTAGGGTCATAAACCCACAAATCCCCCGGCTGTGTCGAGCTCTGGTGGTTGATCAGCACGTGTTTTCCATCCGGCGAAAACGTACTGGGGTTGCCCGAAAACCCATTCAGCCCCGGCGGCAGATTTAGCTTCGTCGCCTTTCCTGTCGCCGTCTCAGCCAGATACGCATCCGTGCGCCCGTCTTCGTTAACCACGTACGTGAACCACTTTCCATCCGGCGAAAACTCTCCCGCATCCGCTTCCCATTTCAGGTCTGTCACCCACGTCAGCTTCTTTGTTGCCGCGTCCAGCAGCCCCACGTTCGGATACCCCCCAAGGCGATCCGCCGTCACCAGCAGCGTTTTCCTGTCCGGCGAGATCGCTGAGACACTCGTGCGACTCTGCCCTTCATGCGGCGTCAATTCCTCTTTCTTGGCGGTCACCACATCAATCCGATACACACTGGCGTCCGTGAAGCCCGCATTAACCCGCGTTGCATATATGACTTTTCCATCCGGGCTCCACACTTGCCCCGACCAGAGATGATCGGGCGTTGTTTCGTTCGTCACATTCCGTACCGCCCGGGTCTTCCAATCCATCACCGCAACATCAGTTACTGGCGCGGTCTTCTTCTTGTGGGAGATGGCAAGTTGCGTCCCGTCCGCCGACCATCTCGGCGAGGTCTCCGAAATATCGTCGGTGTTCATCAGGTTGACCGCTTTGCCGCCGCCGCTGGGAATTGCGAACAGGTCGTAGATCTCCGCTCCGCCCCGGTCCGATTGATACAGGATCCACTTTCCGTCCGGTGACCAAATAGCCCCGCCCTGCCGGTCATCCGACTGGCTGAGTTGAATCGGCCATCCGCCCGAGGCATTCACCTTCCAGAGGTTGAACCGTCCGGTGAAATTCGAAGAGAATACGATTTCTTTGCCGTCGGGCGACCACGCGCCGCCTCCCGTTGCTCGTGTGTAAAAGAGATCGTCAATCGGCACAGCTCCGGCGGCGGTCTCCTCCGCCGACACGATTTTTCTGGGGTCGGTGATTTCCCGCGTGTCGGGCGACGTGCCCGCCAGGGACACCACCGCCGTCGCAAACACCAGCATTGCAAATCGAGTACGCATGTTAACCTCAGAGTAAATTATAATCTTAGTTACTTCGCAGCGTGTCCGGAACGCGCAAAACCCGGCGCCTATTTCGTCGTATCCGGCAGCGCGAGCGCGTAGAGCACATCTTGCACGGCGGCAATCAGGTATTGCCGCCCGTCGAGCTGGTAGGTCATCGGCGAGGCCGCCAGACGTCCGCCGGCATTCAGGTGCCACAGGGTCTTGCCCGTCGCCGGATCGAGCGCCAGCAAATTGCCGGCATTGTCAGCGGTGAAGAGTAGATGGCCGGCGGTGGTAAGGATTCCGGCCCCATTCTCCCCATCACCGGTTTCGCGGTTCCAAATCACTTTGCCCGTCCGATAGTCCAGCGCGCGTATCGTGGAGTTCGCCCACAGGTTGCGGTCCCGGCCTCCCCACCCTTCCACCTTCCCCGTCACCGTCAAATAGTAAATGCTGAAAACGCGCCGCGCCGTCACGTAGAACAAATTCGTCTGCGGATCAAAGCTCGGCGCCATCCAATTCGTGGCCCCGTCCGATCCAGGCGTGATCAGCGTGCCGTCGGGGCTGGGCGCCGAGTCTGGCTTCGGAATCGGGCGTCCGTGCGCGTCAAGTCCCGTGGCCCACGTTTGATCGATGAACGACGCCCCCGCCAAATACTGCCCATTGGTGCGATCCAGCAGAAAGTAAAACCCGTTGCGGCTGGCCTGCGCCAGCAGCTTGCGTTTCTTACCCTTGAATTCAGCGTCCAGCAAAACCGGCGTTTCTACCGCGTCCCAATCATGCTCGTCATGTGGCGATGGCTGGAAATGCCACACCAGCTTTCCGGTGTCCGGGTTCAGCGCCACAATCGAGCACGTATAAAGGTTGTCGCCAGGGCGGCTCTCGCCGGACATCACGGGGTTGGGATTGCCGGTGCCCCAATAAAGTAAATTCAAGTCTGGATCGTACGTGCCAGTCATCCAGGTCATTCCGCCGCCGTGCAACAGCGCGTCGCCATCTTTCGGCCAAGTCTCGGATCCAGGTTGGCCCGGATCGGGCTCCGTGTACCACGTCCATTGAGTGTCTCCCGTCTCCGGATCAATCGACTTCAGATACCCTCGCACGTCGGTCATGTCTCCGGAGACGCCGGCAATCAAGTGATCGCGAATCACCAGCGGTGCCATCGTCGAAAAGTATCCAAGCTTGGCGTCCGCCAGTTCCACGTCCCAACGCACTTTGCCATCTTTGGCATCCAGGCTGATCAGGTGGGCGTCCGGTGTCGTGAAGTATAGCCAGTCCTTGTACATTCCCAAGCCGCGATGCCCAATGTGATCGCCTTCCGAGGGGCGCTGGTAGTGCCAGATCATGCGCCCAAAGCGCGCATCAACGGCCCACACATTGTCCGGTGCCGAGAAATAGAGAATACCGTTCACTTCCAGCGGAGTGGACTTGAGCACCGGACCCCGCGTATTAAAAGCCCAAGCCAGCGTAAGCGAGTTGATGTTTCCCGCATTGATTTGATCTAACGTGCTGTAGCGCTTACCCGAGTAATCCCCGTTATAGCTGGGCCAGGTGTCCGTTGCTGGTTTCAACAGTGCGGCAGCATCGAGCCCTTGCGCAGTTCCCAGGGGCGCATGCAAGCTCAGACACAAAAGCAGCAGCAGAATCCCCGTCCGCATTCCCTCGCCGCCCGCGCCAATGACCCCCAGAAGGCTGCGGCTTTTCGCCGGCGTCGCGGAAATCGTTCGCGCCAGCCTTCGGAGCATCCAATGCGTCACGCCTCCACAGAATTGAGAAAGCATTCCCTCTCCTATGTTCTCGTTTGTATCTCTTATTTCAATGTCTCGAGGTACGCGAAAAGGTTATGAACGTCCGCTTGTGTGAGCTTGCTCAACAGTTCGCGATGTCCTGCCAGCCCGTCCTGCAGTTCCACTTTCACCGTGTCGCGCCGGAAAGACCGGTACCACCCCTTTTCGTCCGTTACCGCAATCACAAAATCGTCCGCGTGCTCCACAGCGCCTTTCACCTGTTCACCTGAAGCCAGCGTTATCACCGCCGTACGGTGCTTCCCTCCCGGATAAAGCATCAGCGCCTCCAACTCGATAGGAGTGTGCTTACCCGCCACGCCCGCCAAGTCCCCCGTGACGGAATGACATTTGGTGCAGCCGCCCGTACCATTGAAAAATGTTTTCCCGGCCTCCGCGTTTCCGGTCAGCAATTTCTCCACTGGATATACCTTCGGCACGCTCGACGACCGCGCCGCTTCCGCTAAACGCGCGTGCAGGAACGCAGCCACGTCGAGGATCTGCGCGTCGCTCAGCGGCATGGCCGGCATTCCCTTGTCTGGCCGGCCCTGCCGTATCACTTCTCCTATCTGATTGCCCTTCACGTCATGCATCACAAGCGGTGAACGCATTAGGTCTGGTCCGCGTGCTCCCGTTGCGTCCGCGCCATGACAAAATCCGCACGACTGCACGAACTCTCTGCGCCCGCGCTCCGCAGCAGCCGCAACGTCCGCGTCAGCCTGTTGCCTGGCCGCCGAATTCTCCAAGCCAATCACAAGGACCAGCGCTGCAAACAACAACACGAATTTCGTTACTCGCCGACACCCAGAAACTCGATGCTCGCCCATAGTCCTCCTGCCGGGACGTATTCTATCCATCTTTGCGCGTCCTCTCAATTCATAAGCGGCAGAATTCGACCCACCACACGGAATGAAGCGCTCTACGTGGGGAAGCCTCCGTATTAATATATTGAGTTATATAGTCACTCTACAATATAATAGCCTGTGCCCCGCGGCAGCCGTCTTCTTTAGGTCCGCTGTCCCTTGCGCGAAACTGGCCGTGGCCATCTGGAGCGGGTAAAATGCAATCAACGACAAATGCCCTCCTTGTGGAAAGCCGAGCTCTGAGCACGCCAATTACGCTAATGCGCAACAGGGAGCGGCCGCTGCTGTTGCTTTTTCTCCTCTCCCTTGCGCTTTTGAATCCCTGGGTGCGCGGCGACGGCGTGGGCTACTACGCTTTTGCGCGCGCGCCGCTCATCGATCACAGTTTGAATTTTGAGCACGACTACATCGCCGCGAACACCGCCTTTCGCGAAGCGCGCCTCGATGAGCACGGCCAGCCCAAACAAATGTTTCGCACGCGCACCGGCCATCTCGATAATCACTTTACCGTCGGCCCGGCAATGCTGTGGGCGCCCTTTTTGTTGCTGGCACATGGCGGTGTGCTCCTGGCACGCGCGCTCGGCGCGCACGAGGCGGCGGACGGCTTCTCCGCTCCGTATCGCCTGGCCATGGCTTTGGGCACGGCGTTCTGGGGATTCCTCGGGCTGCTCCTGGCATTTCGCCTGGCGCGCCAGTATGCCGGAGATTTGTGGGCCTTCCTCGCGACGCTGGCGATTTGGTGGGCCAGCTCGCTTCCGGTATACATGTATTTCAATCCTTCCTGGTCGCACGCGCATTCCGCTTTTGCGGTTTCGCTGTTTGTTTTTTATTGGCACCAAACGCGCGAGCAGCGCACCCTGCGTCAGTGGTTCGTGCTCGCCTTGATCGCGGGCTTGATGCTCAACGTGTATTACGCCAACGCCATGCTGCTGGTGATTCTCGTGGTCGAGGCGCTTCGCGGCTACGCGGCGGCTTTTCGCCGCGGCGCCGGAAGCGGAGCCGCTGTTTCGCAACTTCCCGCCAAGCACGTGCTGTTTGCTGCCGCCACGCTGCTCTGCTTGCTCCCGACGTTTGTTAGCCGCTATATCGTTTACGGCAGCCCCTTCGAGTCCGGCTACGCTTCGGTGCAAAACTGGGCGTGGCGCTCACCCTATTTTCTTGCCGTGCTCTTTTCCTCCGAACACGGTTTGTTTTCCTGGACCCCGCTGCTCCTGCTCGCCACCGTTGGACTTGTTTTATTCAAGTGGCGCGAACCGCGCGTGGGCACCCCGTTGCTGGCCGCCGCGTTGTCGTTTTATGTTTTCATTGCGTGTTATCCGGACTGGGCCGGCATCTCTTCTTTCGGCAACCGCTTTTTCATTTCGCTGACCCCGCTGTTTATTCTTGGGCTGAGCATTCTGCTCGCGCGCGTTGCCACGCTGTTTCGCAGCCGGCGCGCAGCCGTTGCCGCCGCCTCCGTGGTCCTTGCGGCGTTCATGCTGTGGAATGCGGCGTTCATGTTTCAATGGGGCGAGCACCTGATTCCTCCGCGCGGACCGATTTCCTGGAGGGAGATGATTCGCAACCAATTTGAGGTTGTGCCGCGCCAGTTGGCCGCGCACTTGGAGAATTATCTTTTTCATCGCCATGACCTGATGCGCCAAATTGAAGACCGCGACATCGACCAAATGAAAAAGCAGTTCGAGCCCTGAATCTGCGCGCGCCGAAGAGTTCCGCATGAACGGCGCGCAAAGCCCGGGGCTTCCGCGTTCGGCGCGAGGAATCTCTGGTAATCTAATTGGAGTTTCGCCAGCCCTTTCGCAAATGTTGTCGCGCATAATTTGATGGCTACGGTTACCGCGCCCCCGCAATCCACTACGCCGATGCAGGTGCGGGCCAGCGCGCCTGCGGTGGTGCGCATCGAGCCGCCGCGCGGGTGGGTGGAGCTGCGCCTCGCGGAAGTCTGGGAGTATCGCGAGCTGCTGTATTTTTTTGCGATGCGCGACATCAAGATCCGGTA
>WNFD01001697.1_pt1 | contig 22178 bp, 21 predicted proteins | sample 5400491 | NCBI WGS metagenome assembly WNFD01 (sample SAMN13153343, study PRJNA577476) | soil metagenome | isolation source: 120 cm saprolite under Douglas fir tree site 2 hole 2 replicate 2 | place: USA:California | collected 2015-04-18
CGAGCGGCGGCATGCTGTCGAGCTGCGCCGTGAGCCCTTCCGCCAGGCGCACGCGCCAGGGTTCGAGACCGGGCACGAAGATGTCGAATGGTGCAACCGCGGCGAGCCGGGGGTCGGGCGCATGACGACGCGCGTAGCGCACGAAGCTCACCGCGCCCGCGATGGTGAGCATCACGGCCAACGATGAAAGTCCGATCAGCCAACGCTTTGAGGTCAATTGACGCCCTCCTCCGCGTGCGGGTAGCTTCGCATTCTGCTCACCCGTTCACAAGGAGTTTCCCGCATGATGCGCCGTTCCACGCTCGCGATGGTATATGCTCTCATGGTCCTCCCCGCCCCGGGATTTGCGCAGCAGGCAGCCTCAGACAGCGTGCGACTGCATCAGCTATTCGCGCAGCAGTGGGACTACACCATGCGCGAGTATCCGGAGTTCGCGACCTCGGTGGGCTACCCCGGCCAGAACGCGCGCTGGACCGATTACTCGCTCGAGGCGATCGCCCGGCGCAAGCGCGAGCTGAACGATCCCTTGAACGCGCTGCGCACGATCGATCGCGCGAAGCTCGGCCCCACCGATCAGCTCAACTACGACCTGTTCCGGCGCAATCTGACCACCGCGCTCGAGGAGAGCCGCTTCCCCGGCGAGCTGATGGCATTGACCCAGCTCGATGGCGTACAGCAGGATGTGCCGAGCACGATCGCGAAAATGCCGGCCGGCAGTGTGACCGACTACGAAGATATCCTCGCTCGGTTACGCGCCGTGCCGGTCTTGGTCAACCAGACGATGGTGCTGCTGCAGCGCGGCGTGGCATCCGGAATCACACCGCCCCGGATCACGCTGCGCGACGTGCCGTCGCAGGCGCAGGACCTGGTGGTCGACGATCCCCTCACCAGTCCATTGCTCACAGCCTTCACGCACTTTCCCGCCGGCGTGCCGGCGGCGGACCGGGAGCGGTTGCGCGCGGCGGCGGTAGCCGCCTACCGCGATTCCGTCGCACCGGCGTTTCGGAAGTTGAGCGCATTCCTGCGCGACACATATCTGACCGGCGCACGCACCACCACCGGGATGCGCGACCTTCCCAATGGGTTAGCGTGGTACCAGGTCCGAGCCCGCGCGTCCACCACGACCGACCTCACCCCCGAACAGATTCACGCCATGGGACTCGCGGAAGTGAAGCGGATTCGCGGCGCAATGGACAGCGTCATCGCGGCCAGCGGGTTCAAGGGCACTTTCGCGGAGTTCGTGCAGTTCTTGCGTACCGATTCGCGCTTCTATTGGACCACGCCCGACGATTTGATCCATGCATCCCGCGAGCTCATGAAGCGCATCGATCCCGAGTTGACGAAGCTCTTTGGCACCCTGCCCCGACTCCCGTACGGTGTCTCGCCTATTCCTTCTTATTCAGAGCGCTCGCAGACCACGGCGTACTACCAGCCGGGGAGCCCGCTGTCGCATCGCGCCGGCACCTACTTCGTCAACACCTACAATCTTCCCGCCCGCCCGAAGTGGGAGATGGAAGCGCTCTCGCTCCACGAAGCGGTGCCCGGGCACCACCTCCAGATTGCGCTGGCACAGGAGCTCGAAGGCGTGCCCGAGTTCCGCCGCTTCGGTGGCTACACCGCCTTCGTCGAAGGCTGGGGCCTGTATAGTGAAAGCCTGGGTGGGGAGCTGGGTCTCTATACCGATCCGTACAGCAAGTTCGGCCAGCTCACCTATGAAATGTGGCGCGCGATCCGCCTCGTCATCGACACCGGGATTCACACGATGGGATGGACCCGCCAGCAGGCGATCGACTACTTCAAGGCCAACGCCGCCAAGACGGAGCACGACATCACGATCGAAGTCGATCGCTATATCGTCTGGCCCGGGCAGGCACTCGCCTACAAGATCGGAGAGCTGAAGATCAAGGAGCTGCGGGCCTACGCGACGACGACGTTAGGCAGCCGGTTCGACGTGCGCGCGTTTCATGACCAGGTGCTGGGCGCCGGGGCCGTGCCACTCGATGTGCTCGACGCCCGCATCCACGCCTGGGTGGCGTCGGTCCAGGGGGGGCCGCGCTAGTGGCTCTGCACCGGTCGCGGCGGCGGCCGCCTCGGTGGCAGTAGCGCCAGGCGCACTGTGCCATCGGGGTGATACTCGGCCACGAACAACGTCGCCTCGGGCTCGGGGTCGGACCAGCGGCGACTCGCTCGCCCCACCATGACGCCCACGCTCCGCAGCTGTGATCGGTGGTAATGGGTGACCGCGTACTGTGCGACCTGCTCTTGGAATGCCGCGAGCTCTTTCGGCTCGAATGCGGCATGGCCGTCGTCAAAGATCATTACCAGCATGTATGTCGTATCGACGACCATGACCATGGCGTTGGTGATGTGAAATTCTCGCTGGATGTCCGACTGAAGCTGCAGCTGAAATTTGGGGAGCGCGTCGCAACCGAGGGCGAGCGCGCAGAGGGCAGGGAGAGCGTATTTTTGCATAGGCTCCGTCCGGAAATTCACCTGCCGTCGTGCTCCGCGCAATGCACGCTGATGACCATCAGTTGAAACGCCCCCGTTACCATCGTGGCGCATGGTCACCGTGTGCACGATTCTCCCTCTCGCTGAGCGCCCGCGCATCGACGCCGCGGGGGATGGCTGCTTCGACACGCTGCATGCCGATTCCTTGCGCGAAGCGCTGTACGTCGCGCGCCGCCAACGCGTAGACGCCGTGATCATTTCCGTGCATCGCTGTCACGGCGAGGCGCTGCCCGGTGTCGCGCGCTTCGTCCGCGAGTTCCCTGCCATTCCCGCCGTCGCGCTCGTCTCCCGGCACGACCGCGAAGCGACTGAAACACTGTTGCGCCTGGGCGCTACCGGTGTGCGCAGCGCCGTGGACTGCACCGAGCCCGATGGCTGGCGACGGCTGCGCGATCTCGTGGGACATCCCGCCTCGCCGGTTGCCGCTCGCATCCTGGCGCGACTCATCCCCGCGCTGCGCGAGCCGTCAGTAGAAACGCGGCTGTTTTTCGAGGCGGTGGCGAGGCTGGCGCCGGCGCTCAGCACCGTGCGCGGGTTGGCGCGCCACCTGCGCGTGCGGCCCAGCACGTTGATGTCGCGCTTTCATCGCGCCGCGATTCCCTCTCCCAAGAGCTATCTCGCGGGCATGCGCCTGCTGCACGCCGCTTTCCTCTTTCAGAACCCCGGCCTGTCCGTCTCGGACGTGGCGTACCGGATGGACTACTCATCACCGCAGAGTTTTGGCCGTCATCTGCGTGCGGTTCTCGGCGTCACCGCCGGAGAGTTTCGCCGCCGCTTTCCTTTCGACGTGGCGCTGGCGCGCTACATCGATCTGCTCATCACCCCGTACCGGGAGGCCCTGCGTGCGCTTCACCCCTTTAACGCGGGGTCGTGGGACCAAGGCCCGAGCGCCGAAGCGATCTCCCGGGCGGGGTGAGTAAGGCTAGTCGGCCGCGGGCCGGATCTGATGGTCCGTCGTGGCTTGATCGCGCCGCAGCACCGAGAACCTCGCCATGCCGCCGCGCAGTCGCTCGGCCAGCTGGGCGAGCTGCTGAGATGTTGCCGTCAGTTCGCCCATAGACGTGATCTGGGCTTCGGTGGCCGCGGCCGTGTTGTTGGCGTTATCGGATGCCGCTGTCGAGATACTGGCGACTTGCTGTAGCGATTGTGCCAACTCGGCCAGGCGCTGCGCCTGGCTGCGTGAGACTTCCGCGGTCGCATTGACCAGTTCGCCCATCAGCTGAACACCCTGATGCAGCTCCTGGAGCGCGGCGTCTGCTTCCGCCGCGACCGCGCCGATGTCGCGCACCTTCGTCTCTCCCGACTGCATCGCCCGCGCCGCTGCGTCGATCCCCGTGCGCAGGTCGCTCACCAACTCCGCGACTTCGCGCGCCGATTTTCCTGCTTCGGCGGCGAGCGTCCGCACTTCGTCCGCGACGACGGCAAAGCCTTCGCCATGCTCCTCGGCGCGCGCCGCTTCGATCGCCGCATTGAGAGCGAGCAGATGCGTCTGCCGCGCGATCCGGGCGATCGTCTGCGCGAAGACACCGATCCGTTCCGACATCCCGGACAACCCTGCGACCGTCGATGCCGTCGCGCGCACTTCCTCGCCTACCGCGCGCAGCGTGGCGCTGGCGCGCGCGACGCGCTCACGTCCCCGCTCCGCCGTGCTGACGAGTCGCGACGCATCGACCTGCATCAGCTCCGCCCGCACGCGCAGCGATTCCGCCTGATCGGCGGCCTTGGCACTTTCGCCGCGCGCACCGTCAGCCAGGCCGCGCTGATGGCCGAGGTCGCCCGCCAGGCGCTGTGACGTTTGGGTCAGCGATTCCGTGGTCGCATGCAGCTCCTCCGCGGCCGCGGCCAGCTGTTCGGCGAATGCGGCGACTTCGTCGGCCTCCCGCTGTACCGACGAGATGGTGGTGCCGATCTCTTCGAGCATGCGGTTGAAGCTCTTCTCGAGGAACCCGAGCTCGTCGGCTTCCGCGGCGGCCGCGCGAACGGCGAGGTACCCCTGCTCCGCTTCGCCCATCACGCTGCGCGCGCGGCGAATGCGTTGGATGAGCGTCGCGGGAATCCGCTTGAGCGCCATCGCGACGACGATGAACACGCCCGTTTCGAGATAGGCCATCGTGTCGAGCTCAGAGCCGCCGGGATACAGCTGGCCGTGCGCCCAGCTCGCGAGCAAGTACGCGATCGACGCAACGAGCACCAGGAAGTCGCCGACGGCCTGACCCTGATCGAACGCGTAGGGCAGAACGGCGATGAACAGCGCCGCGACCACACCGCCGTGACCGAACCAGACGACGAGCACGTTGACGAGCAGGACATCGAGCAACGGCAGCATGTAGATGAACCACCAGCGGTACCAGCCGCGCTCGTTGATCAGCCCCACGATGGCGTTGATCACGGCGGCGCCGCCGGCGACCAGGACGATCGTGCCGAACGACGTGGTGCTGATGCCACCCAGTCTCCCGAGCACCCCGAGGACGAAGAGCGCCGCCGCGATCGCCCAGCGGCGGCGGTGACTGCGCTCGAACGTCTCGAGATCCTTGAACCGCTGCTCCAGCGCGGTGGCGTCGTCATTCCAGCCACGCACGCGGGCCGCGAAGGACAGGCGGGGCGTCGGCCCGGGGGGGGGGGAGCTCACTTGGGCAGCCCCCCCCCCAGGCCGAGATCGGACGCGGTGAGGAACACCTCGACGAGATACCCGTCCCGCTCGATCGCCTCTCGGCCACCTTCCTCGCGATCCATCACCGCCATCACCCCAAGCACGTGGCCGCCTTCGCTCTCCACCGCGCTGATCGCTTCGCGGGCCGAGCGTCCCGTGGTGAGCACGTCCTCGACGATGACGACGGGGAAGCCGGACGCGAAGCAGCCTTCGATGCGCTGACCGGTCCCGTGGTCCTTCGGCTGGTTGCGCACGGTAAACGCGTCGAGCAGTTGTCCGCGGCGGCGCGCCGTCAGTGCCAGAGCATATGCAATGGGATCGGCGCCGAGCGTGAGACCGCCGACGGCGCGGGGACTCCAGCCCCGCACGGCCATGCGGTCGAGCCCCAGCCCGCCGACGACCGCGAGGCCATCGCCGGACATCGTGGTGAGGCGAGCATCGATGTAGAAGGAGGACCGGCGGCCGGACGCGAGCACGAAATCGCCGCGCTTTACGGAGCGCGCGAGGAGGAGGTCCTTGAGCGTATTTCTAAGGTAGTAGTAGTCGCTACTACTATTCACTATTACGCTTGCCGACAATGTTCTTGAGCGCCCCGAGCAAGCCGCCCGACTTGGACGCGTCCTTGGTCTTCGCGAGTGCCGCCTCGAGGTCGTCGGCAAATGCGCTGACCGTCGGCTGGCGGTCACCAGGCTGCCGGGATAGGCCCTTCATGACGGCCGCTTCGAGCGCGGGGGGGAACTTGCGGTTGCCGGCCTCCGACAGCGGCTTCGGCTTCCCACTCAAGAGCTGCTGGAACAACTCGCGCGGGCTGCGTCCGTCGTGCGGATGGCGTCCGGTCAACATATAGTACGTGATCTTGGCGAGGCTGTAGATGTCGGCGCGGCCGTCCACCAGCTCACCGGACAACGCTTCCGGCGCGACATACTGCAATGTCCCGACGAAAAAACCTGTGCGCGTCAGCCGCTCTTCGGTCGGCTGCTCGGCGTCCCGCGCGATTCCGAAATCGAGCAGCCTCACGCGCCGCGCGCGCGGGTCGTACATGATGTTCTCGGGTTTCAGATCGCGATGGATGATCCCGGCCGCGTGCGCGGCGGCCAGCGCGTCGGCGAGTTGGCGCACCAACGCGACGACGTCCGCCGGAGCGAGCGGGCCATCCCGGTGTAAGAAGTCGGCGAGCGGCTCCCCCGTGGCCCACTCGAGGGCGAGGTAGTAGAGGCCGTCAGATTCGCCGAAGTCGTAGGTGCGGACCACACCTGGATGTACAACGCGGGACCCATACCCCGCTTCCCGCAGGAATCGTTTGACCACGATGGGGTCGCCCCTGAGACGCTCGCGCAATACCTTGAACGCACAGGTGCCGCGCTCGGGATGCTCGGCGCGGTAAACCTCCGCCGTCCCTCCTTCGCCGACGCGCTCGAGGAGACGGTAGCCGGCGATCGACCTGCCGGCCAGGTTTTCGAGAGCCATGAGAGTTGTGCGCGAAACTAACGTCTCGATTTGAGGCTCGGCAAGTGATACGATGTGTTGCGCTGGTGGTAACGGCCGTTCTCGCCGCGAGCTGCGGATCGGGGCGCGTGGGGAGTCCTGATACCGCGCCGCGCCGAGGCAACGCATCGCCGCGCCTGTTCGACGCGTCGTCGGTCTACCGGTCGATGGGCGCCCTCGTCGGCGGCGGCGCGTTGCCGTTCATCGCATCCGTGCGCTATCTCGCCGGACCGACGCCCGACTCCACCCTCGCGTTGTTCTCAGTCTCACTCACGAATCAGACGCTCACGTTCCAACGTCGCGGTGCGGAGTTCGTCGCCGAGTATCACGTAGAGGCGTCCTTCCGCGCCGATAGCACCAGTCTCGCGGCGGTGCGCCAGATCGGCAGCGACGAGCAAGTGCGCGTGCGCAACTTCCAGGAGACGCTGCGCACCGACGAGAGCGTCATCTTCCAGCAATTCGTCATCTTGCCGCCGGGTGTCTACTACGTCATGGCGATGGTGCGCGATCGCAATGGGCCCGCATTCGCGCGCGCGGAGCGGGCCGATACCGCCCCGCGGTTCGCTGCGCGGGGGATGACGAAACCGATCGCGGTGTACACGGCCGCAGGGCGGCCCGAGCGCAATGCGCTTCCGAAGCTGGTCGTCAACCCCCGCGCGACCCTGCCGTACGGCCCCGATTCGATGCGCTTTTATGTGGAGCGCTACGGGGCGCCACCGGGGGGAGGGCCGATCGTAGCGCGCGTCGTCGACGGCGCCAATCACGAGGTGTGGCGCGACTCGGTGCCACTGACGGGCGGCCGCGATGTATCATCGGCGACGATCGTCGTCGTGCCCGCGAAGCTTCCGGTGGGCCAGGCGGAGCTTCAGGCCCTGCCGTCGGGAGGCGGTGACACGACCCGTACTCGCTTCCTGGTGAGCTTTTCGAACCAGTGGGTGATCACGAATTTCGATGAGATGATGAGCCTGCTCCGTTATTTCCCGCGCCAGGATTGGGTGGACTCGCTGCGCCGCGCGTCAGCGGACCGCCGGCCTGAAGTCTGGCGCGAGTTCTGGAAGGCCACCGATCCCGTGTCGATGACTCCCGAGAACGAAGCCATCGACGATTACTTCCGGCGGGTGCAGCAGGCAAACATCCGATTCCAGGACGAAGGCGGGCCGGGCTGGCTGACGGAGCGCGGTGAGGTGTTCATCTCCCTCGGCGAGCCCGATGAAATGCTCGATCTGTCGAACGGCATCGATCGCAACGGCGTGCGTGTGCTGCGCTGGACCTACGCGTCGGAGCGGCTCGTCCTGTATTTCCAGGATCAGACCGGGTTCAGCCGCTATCGTCTGACGCCGACGTCACGCGCCGAGTATCAGCGCGTGCTGATGCGAGTCAGGCAAACCGGAAGGTGAGACGCTACCGCGCCCTCTGGATCGCCGCGCTCGCTGGGGATGCGCTGCTGGCCTCTTCGAGCCGGGCCCAGACTGCCGTCCCACCCGATCACACTGCCACCTACCGCGCCGATTCGCTGCGCCTGTCGGGGCGTCCCTGGCATGCCGCCGAGACCTTGCTGGCAGCCGCACGGCGCGACCCCAATCCCAACGCATTTCTGATCGTCGAAGGCGCGAAAGCAGAAGTCCACACCCGGCGTTACGAGCACGCGCGCACGTTGCTCGTGGGCCAACCGTGGCTGCTCGATTACCTCGACGGTGAGGCGCTGGCCGTCCTGGCGCAGGCGGAGTTCGGCGTCGGCCGGTACGCCGAGGCGGCGGCGCATTACCAGATGGCGCGCGCGCGCGCGGCCCGCGGGCCACTGTTGGCAGTCCGCGCGGGCGTCGCCTTCGATGCGGCGGGGCAGGCGGACAGCGCCTCAGCCGCCTTCGCCGCGGCCCGCGCGGGCGGAAAGTTGGCGAGCATCGACACGTGGTTGCGGGTGCGCCAGGCGCGCGTCACGCGCGATACCGTATCCGCCAGCCAGCTCCTCGCCGACCTGCCGGCACCGGCCGCACGCGATGCGCCGCTCGCGCGGGCGCGCTCGTTGTTGCTTGCCGGCGATACCACGCGCGCCCTCGAGGCATTTCTGACGGCAGGGAAGGGCGGGGTGCTCGACGCCACGCGGCTGGCTCTCGCCACGGGCGATTCGGCTCGCGCTCGCACGTTGCTCTATGGGTTGCTGACGCGAGACCCTCTCAGCGATGACGCCGCTGCCGCCGTGAGTTTGGCCCTCGGGCCGTTGCCGCCGCGTGCTGCCGAGGAGCACGTCGCGATGGCGCGCGCGTTGAATCGCCGCACATCGGTGCGCGATGCGCGGATCCACCTGGAGCGGGCGCTGCGCGCCGGGGACTCGAGTGCGGCCACACTGCTGCTGCATGGCGAGATGCTGGTGGCGTCCGGGCGTCTACGAGACGCGGTGCGTGCCTACGGCGCAGCGGCGCGCGACTCCGCCGCCCGCCCGCTGGCGATCTACCGCCGCGCGCGCGTCCTGGTGCGGCTCGGCGATTCGACGGCGCTCGGCGCGCTCTCCGGATTCGCGGAGCGCTACCCGACTGACAGCGCGGCGCCGGGAGCGCTGTACATCCTGGGCGACCTGCACGATAGCCGCGACGATTGGGGTGGGGCCGGCCGCTGGTACGGCGACTTGATCAAACGGTATCCTGCTGACGCGCGCGCGTCGCTCGCTCGGTTCCGCCTCGCGGTGCATGCAGAAGGCGCCGGCAACCCGGACAGCGCCGCATCGCTGTACCAATCGGAAATCGACGCGGCAGGCCCGCAACGCACCGCCGCGCGATTCTGGCTCGGCAAGATGGCAGCGGTGCGCGGTGACTCGGGGCAGGCACGCAGCATCTGGCTTGCCCTCGCGCACGAAGACTCGCTCGGCTATTACGGCATGCGCGCCCGTCGCGAGACCGGTCTCCCTCCACTCGCGTTTAAGGCACCTGTCGGAGCCCCCCCGCCCGCGCCTCTCCCTGCCGCTGTCGAAACCGGCCTCGCGCGGATCGACACGCTGCTCCTCGCTGGGCTCGACAGCGAAGCGCAGGCCGAAGTCCGAGTCGTGCTGGCGCACCCGCCACTCGATCTCGAAACGCTCCTCGCGTGGAGCGAGGGACTGAGCGTGCGCGGCTACGGCTCCGCCGCCGTCCGGCTCGGTTGGCAGGCTGCGCTCCTCGCGCCGGGCGAGACCCGAGTCCTGCGCGCGATTTTCCCGTGGCCCAATCGCGCGGCGGTCGAAGCGGAGGCGCAGGAATTCGGCGTCGACGCGCTGCTCCTTACGGCCCTGGTACGTCAGGAAAGTGTGTTCGATGTCGAGGCGTTGTCGCCCGCGGGCGCGCGCGGGCTCGCTCAACTGCTGCCGAGCACCGCGTCCCTGATGGCGCGTGGATTGGACGTCGCTTTCTATCCGGACTGGATTACGGTGCCCGATCTCAACCTGCACCTCGGTGCCGCGCATCTCGCGGAACTGCTCAAGCGATTTGGCCGCGTGGACGCGGCGATCGCGGCATACAATGCCGGACCGCAACCGGTGCGTCGCTGGCTCGAGCACATCGGAGCGGCGGATCCCGATCGGTTCATCGAGCTGATTCCCTATCCGGAAACCCGGGGCTATGTGCGCAGCCTGTTGCGCAATCGCGAGTTGTATCGGGCGTTGTACCAACCGTAGAAATCCCGCTTGACAGTTTTCCGGACCGCGGGTCATTTCTACGCGGCCCGGCACCCCGGCCGGGCAGGCATCCACTGTTTAGGGCGCCCAGTAACAGACTCTGCAGGAGGCGGATCGTGATCAAGGGAAAGGTGAAGTGGTTCAATGACGCCAAGGGATACGGCTTCATTGAGCAGGAAGGTGGCGAAGACGTGTTCGTGCATTTCTCGGCGATTCAGATGGACGGCTTCAAGACGCTAGCCGAGGGTCAGGTGGTGGAGTTCGAAGTGAAGCAGGGGGACAAAGGGCTCCACGCCACGAACGTCGTGCGCGTCTAGCGCGCGCCCTTCACCCGACCATTCCGCCCCGCCCGATTCTCTGGGCGGGGTTTAGTTTTCCCGCCATGCCGCCGCGCCCAGCGCCGCCCATCCCCGCCACGTCAGCCGGGAAGACATGCGTCTTCCTCGTCGACGGCTATGCGCTCATTTACCGCGCGTTCTTCGCCATGATCGCGCGCCCCCTCACGACAAAAAGCGGCGAGAATACGTCGGCGGTGTGGGGCATCACGAACTTTCTGCTTCGGCTCTACGAGAACTACCATCCCGAATACATCGGCTGGGTGCACGACCGCGGCGTGTCCTTTCGTCAGGAGCAGTACCCGGAGTACAAGGCGACGCGCGAGAAGTTGGGGGAGGAGTTGCAGCAGGACTTCGACCGCTCGCTCGAGCGCGTCTGCCAGATTCTCGACGCGTTCCATATCCCCGTCATCGCAATCAACGGCTACGAGGCCGATGACGTCGTCGCGACCCTCGCCGAGCGGGCGGCGGGCACCGGCATGCAGGCGGTCATCGTTTCAGGCGACAAGGATTTTTATCAATTGATCGGTGAGGGAATCGCGCTGCTCAACCCCGGGCGCGGTGGACAAGCGGCCGTCGAGGAGCAGTGGGTCGATCAGTCGAACGCGAGCGAGCGGCTCGGCGTGCCGCCCCAGCGGGTGGTGGATTATCTCGCGCTCGTCGGCGACAGCTCCGACAACATTCCCGGCGTGAAGGGCATTGGCGACAAGACCGCGGTGCAGCTGCTTGAGACCTACGGAGATCTGGACTCGATTCTCGCCCGCGCGGCGGACATCCCGGGCAAGCGCCCCCGCGAGGCGCTGCTGCAACAGGCCGACAATGCACGCCTCTCCCGCCAGCTCGTGACGCTGCGGCGCGACGTGCCCGTGGAGCTCGATCTTCAACAGCTGCGGGTCCGCACGCCCGATACCGATACCCTCGCTGCGCTGTTCACGGAGCTCGAATTCCGTACTCTGATCCCGAAGCTCGCCGATCTGGCCTCGGTAGGCGTCGTGCAGCCTGTCGAACCGGGGGGGGCCGCGACACCGCCGCCTCTCGCGGGCCCGCGGGCAGCGCAGCTCGCGGATCCGCGCATCGTCGACGATCCTGCCGACCTCCCCGCGCTGGTTCAGGAGCTGCGTGGCGCGCGACTCGTCGCGCTGCAAGCGGAGCCGGGACTTGTCGGTCTCTCATTCGCGGTGGCGCCCGGCCGCTCGTGGTATCTCCCCTTCGGCCACGTGCCGCGCGAAGGGGAATTCGAGGCCGCGCCGCCACGCAACCTGCCACCGCTCTCGAGTGAGGCGCTCGCGCCGCTGCGCGCGCTCCTGGCCGACCGGACCGTGCGCAAGGCGGGGCACGACATCAAGGCGGCGTGGGTCGCGTTTGCGCACGCCGGTATCCCGTTCGCGGGCGTCACCTACGACTCGATGGTGGCGAGCTTCGTCCTCGATCCGGGGAACCGCTCGCACGCGATCAACGATCTGGCGCGCGAGCATCTCTCCGTCGAGCTGCCCACAACCGCGCAGCTGCTGGGAAAAGGGAAGGGCGGGGGGACGGAGCGAACGTTCGCCCAGGTCCCCCCCGCCGAGGCGGCGCGCGTCTCCGCCGCACAGGCGGAGATGGTATTGCGGCTCGAGGAGGCGTTCCGTTCCGATATCGAGGCACACCACCTCGTACGCCTGCTCGATGAAATCGAGATTCCGCTCATCCCCGTGCTCGTCGATATGGAAGCAACCGGAATCCTTGTCGATCGCGTATTGCTGGGCGAGATGTCCCGCGGCTTCAACAAGGAGCTGACCGCGCTTGAGCTCGACATTTACCGCGCCGCCGGCGGCGAGTTCAACATCAACTCGACGCCGCAGCTCCGGACCGTCCTGTTCGAGCGCTTGAAGTTGCCCGTGCAGAAGCGAACCAAGACAGGTGCCTCGACGGACGTCGAAGTGCTCGAGCAGCTGGCGGCCCTCGGCCACGAAGTGCCACGCCTGCTGATCGAGTACCGCGAGCTGACGAAGTTGAAGTCCACCTACGTGGACGCCCTCCCCGGATACATCCGGGCGGACACCGGTCGCGTCCACACGAGCTTCAATCAGACCGGCGCGGCCACGGGGCGTCTCTCATCCTCCGATCCCAATCTCCAGAACATCCCCGTGCGCACGCGCCGGGGGGGCGAGATCCGGCGCGCATTCGTGGCGCCGCCCGGTCACCTGCTCCTCATCGCCGACTACTCCCAGGTCGAGCTGCGGTTGCTCGCCCATTTCTCGGACGATCCGGCGTTCGTGACGGCATTTCAGCGCGGCGGCGATATCCATCGGCAAACGGCGGCTGTGATCTTCGGCGTCCCGGAGGCGAACGTGACCGCTGAGATGCGCGGGCGCGCCAAGACGATCAACTTCGCGACGATTTACGGCCAGGGCGCGCTGGCGTTGTCGCGGCAACTCGGGATCACGCTCGAAGAGGCGAAGGCGTTCATCAAGCACTACTTCGAGCGCTTCGCCGGCGTGCGTGCCTGGCTCGACAAAACCGTCGATGAAGCTCGCCAGCGGGGCTTTGTAGAGACGCTGTTCGGGCGGCGCCGCTACATCCCCGAGCTGCGGGACCGAAATTTCAGCATTCGTGCCTTTGGTGAGCGGACCGCAACCAACTCCCCACTCCAGGGTTCTGCGGCCGATCTCATCAAAATCGCGATGATCCGAATCCATGCGGCGCTCAAAGAGGCGAATCTGCGCGCCAAGATGGTCTTGCAGGTGCACGACGAGCTGGTCTTCGAGATTCCCGAGGACGAGCGGTCAGTTGCCGGTGCCCTTGTAAAACGCGAGATGGAGGGGGTCGCCAATTTGCGCGTGCCGCTCGTCGTAACTATCGGTGCTGGAAAGAATTGGATCGACGCGAAGGGTTAAGCACGCCTCTTGCAGGAATTCGGGGCAGGGCCCACAATAGGGGCGTCGATTCCGGGCTTTTCGGATCGACGCCCTTTCGCGCCCGGGGGGTAGCGGTGAAAGCACGCGGTTTCACCCTGATCGAGTTGCTGATCGTGGTGGTGATCATCGGGTTGCTCGCGACCATAGCGATCCCGAAGCTCGCCAACACGAAGCAGAAGGCATACGTCGCCCAGATGAAGTCCGACCTCAAGAATCTGGCGACGGCGGAGGAGGCCTTCTTCTATGACAGCACGTACTACACGAGCGCCTTGGCACCGCTCAATAATTTCAGTCCGTCGACCGGCGTTACGCTGAATGTGCTCGAGGCGACGCCAGGCGGCTGGTCCGCCCGGGCGATCCACGCCCAGACCACGCGCGAATGCGTTCTGTACCAAGGGAACGCGGCGCCAGTCGCCCCGGCCACCAGCGAGGGTCGGATTACCTGCACCTAGATCCACCGTATCGGGAATTCCAACGCCGCCGCGAGGGGATGCGATTCGCCCTGAACGGCGGCGTTTGGCTACACCGGCACAAGATCGACGGCGAGCCGATGGTCCACCTGGTCAGCTCAGATAAGGAACGGCTGCTCGAGCTGGGCCGGACGCTGGGATTTCAGGCGCGCTGGCTGCAATACAAGCCGCTCAAGAATCCGGACACCGGGATCCGGGTGCCCGCCTGGCATTGGGATGTGTGGGGAGAAAAGCTGCAGCTGCTCGGCGCTACGTAGTCTCTTCGACGTCGCGCCGCGGCGCCCGGACGCCCGGCCACCAATTCCACCGTCCCGCGATGTGCATGATGGCCGGCACGAGCACCATGCGGATCAATGTGGCATCGAGCAGCACGGCAAGCGCGACCCCGAACCCGATGAACTGCACCGCGAGTACGCGCGTGAACGCAAAGTTGCCGAAGACGATGATCATGATCAGCGCGGCGAAGGTGATCGTGGACGCAGTCGTGGAAAGGCCTTCCATCGTGGCGTGATCGTTCCGCCCCGTCTTGTCGAACACTTCCTTCACGCGCGTCAGCAAGAACACTTCATAATCCATCGACAGCCCGAAGACCGTCGCGAACACGAGCACCGGCACGACGACAAAGATGGCTTCCGTCGGCCCCTCGAGACCAAAGAGACGGGCACCATAGCCGTGCTGGAAGACGAGGACGGTAATTCCGAAGGCGGCGCTCACCGAGACGCAGTTGAGCACCACCGCTTTGAACGGCACGAGCACCGAGCGGAAGGCGAACAACAACATGATCGCGGTGACGCCGAGAATCATGGCGACGATGCCGGGAAACCGGCCGAGCAAGTTCTCCTGCAGATCGAGGCTGGACGCCGCAAAGCCTCCGACCACCACCTCCACGCCGCGCAGGCGGGTGCTCCGGGCGATCGTGGCGCGCACGTGGCGCGCCAAATCCATCATGCCGGTCAACGACACCGAGTCCACGGCGATCACGTCCATCAGCGTCGTGCGCCGGTCGGCACTCAAATAGGCGTTGAAAAACTCGGGATAGCGCTCGCGCACCGCTTCCGGCTCGCCGTAGAACATTGCCAGCTGCAGTGTGGACATGCCCGGCCGGAGCGTGGCCACACCGCGCACTTCGCGTACGCGTGGGTCCTTGGCGATCGAGTCGCTCAAGGCCTTGAGTCCCGGCAGCCGGCGACCCGACAACGCGGACTCACCGGGGGGCAGCCGCACCATCACGCGGAGCGGCTGGATCACACCGCTCGCGCCCATCTCGCGCAGCGCGGCGAGCCCCTGTCCCGATTCCGCGTCCGGCGGAAACCAGTTGCGCGCCGGCAGGCCGATCTTGATTTGCGTAAGTGGAAACGTCAGGAGGGCCGCCACGAGTCCGCCGCCGAGAATCGCGCGCCAGGGATGGTGGCCGAGCGAGCGTGCCCAGCGCTCCCAGCCCTGTGGCGTGTGAATCCAGGCGAGCATCCGCGCGAGCCATTTGGGTCGGTCGATGTCGCGGCCCAGGATCGCAAGCGCTGCGGGCAAAAACGTCGTCGCGAGCAAGACGGCCACCGCAACGACGATCAACCCGCCCACGCCGACCGAGCGGGTCTCGGTGAGCGGCGTGAGGATCAGCGCCGCGAATCCAACGACGACGGTCAGCCCCGACGTCACCACTGCCGAGCCCGCCGTCTGAATCGTGCGCACCGCGGCGTCTACCGGTGATAGGCCGCGGTTCAGCTCCTCCCGGAAGCGCGTGACGATCAGCAGCGAGTAGTCGATGCCGACGCCCAGGCCCACCATGGTCGTGATGTTGAGCACGAAAACGGACATCGTCTGGAACTGCGCGGCGACGGCGACGAGGCCGAGCGCGATCGTAATCGCGAGCACTCCAACGATGATCGGGAGCGTCGCGGCGACGAGGGCGCCGAAGGCGAGCACCAGCACGGCGAGGGTCAGCGGTAGCGCGCGCTCTTCGCCGCGGCGCGTGTCCTCCGCGCTGATCGTGCGGACGTCGTAATCCAGCGCCGGATTCCCCGTGACCTTGATGTCGAACCCGTCCGAGTGCGGCAATCGCGCCAGCGTGCTGCGCACCGTCTCGCGCAGCTCGGGCACGACCGTCCGGCTCACGTCGTTCGTGCTGGCCGGTGTCAGGGCCGCGATGAGAAACGTGGTGTGGCGATCGGTGCTGACGAACGTCGATTCGCCGATGGTGCGGACCGAGATGACCTGACTGATGTACGGCTGGCGGGCGAGCGCGGCCGAGACCGAATCGAGAACGGCTTCAAATCGCGGATGGCTGTAGCGCACGGGTCCGTGCACGACGATCGCCACGTATTCCGCGATCGGATTGGGAAACGATGCGCGGATGAGCTGGGACGCGCGAGCGGATTCCGTTTGCTCGACGTTCATGCCGCGCACGGCCAGGACGCGCTGCACGTGGGTGGCTTTCGGAACGAACAGCAGCGCGAGAACCGCCCACGCGCCGATGACCCAGCCGCGCCAGCGGACGATCTGCCTCGCGGGTAACGCGATCACCTACGATCCAAGCACATGCGGGCCACAATCATAGGGACGTGCGAAGTGCAAAGCTAGCGGCGCGGCCTCCGATCTTCGCATATTGCGCCCATGGTGGAACGCCGGCTCACGGGAATGATCGCCGCCGCTGCGGTGCTCATCGTCTTGTTCATCGTCTGGGACGCGTTTCGCCCCACGCCCCGCCGCGCCAATTCGCCGTCCGAGGCCGATGCGCCGCTCAGAATCGCCGAGTCGCCGCCGCCCCCGTCCCAGGTCGCACAACAACCAACGGCACCACCGACGACGACCTCGCAGGGGACCGCGGTCCCCGCCGGTCCAGGGGGGGGCCGCGAGCCTTCCTACATCGAGCTGATGGCGCGCTTTGAGACACGGCGTCGCATTCGGTCGAGTGGCTCGAGCACCTATCTGGGCGAGATGCTCGAGGCGAGCGGAGACTCCATGCTGCGGCGCTGGGAGAATCGCACGACTTCGCCGATTCGCGTGTGGTTCGCCCCCACGCATGCCGCGAACTTCCAGCCGGCATTTCTCGATGCCATCCGAGCGGCCTTCGGCCTGTGGACCCACGCCGGTGTCCCGGTCCGGTTCGAGTTCGATGCCGACTCGACGAACGCGGAAGTCACGGTGAAGTGGCGCATTCAGTTCGAGATCGAGCGCACCGGACAAACCGACGTCACATGGGACGAGAACGGCACCATTCAAAGCGCGACGATCACGGTCGCCACCTTCGATCCCAAGGGGCGGCCGATGGACGCGGATGACATCCGCGTCGTCGCGACGCACGAGGTGGGCCATCTGCTGGGGCTCGATCACTCGAAAGACTCGACCGACATCATGTTCCCGACCGCGAAGGTCCGGGATCTGTCGGACCGTGACGTGCGGACGGTGCTTCTTCTTTATCAGCTGACGCCGGGGAATCTGCGCTGAGCCCTCGCAGCATCACCTCGTTCCTGACTCACGTCGCACCTCCTCAATCGCTGGCGCAGACCCTCGATACGCGCGTCCGGGAAGCCGAGCTGATCGAGAAGCTGGACGGCGGCGCGGTACGCTGTTTTGCCTGCGGCCATCGCTGCCTGGTGAAGCCCGGGCGGCGCGGCATCTGCAAGGTCCGGTTCAATAAGGAAGGGACGCTCTTCACGCCGGCGGGCTACGTCGCCGCGCTGCAATGCGATCCCACCGAGAAGAAGCCGTTCTTCCACTGCCTCCCCGGCAGCGATACGCTGACGTTCGGGATGCTCGGCTGCGATTTCCATTGCGGCTATTGCCAGAACTGGCTCACGTCACAGGCGCTGCGGGACGACGCGGCGGGCGTGATGCCCAGCGACGTGACGCCAGATGCGCTCGTCGCGCTGGCCCAACGCCACGGCGCGCGCATGGTGGGCTCGTCGTACAACGAACCGCTGATCACCGCCGAATGGGCAGTCGATGTGTTCAAGGCCGCGCGGCCCGCCGGTCTGAAAACCGCGTTCATCTCGAACGGCAACGCCACGCCCGAAGTGCTCGACTACATCCGGCCGTGGACCGATTGCTACAAGATCGATCTCAAGGCGATGGACGATAAGCGGTATCGCGAGCTGGGCGGCGTGCTCCAGCACGTCGTTGACGCGATCCGCCTGGTGCACGAGCGCGGCTTCTGGCTCGAGATCGTGACACTGATCGTGCCCGGGTTCAACGACGACGAGGGCCAGCTGACCCGCGCCGCCGAGCTGATCGCGTCGGTATCGCCCGAGATCCCGTGGCATGTCACCGCGTTCCACAAGGATTACAAGATGACGGACCCCGAGAACACCCCCGCCGCGACGTTGCTGCGCGCCTGTGAAATCGGTACCGGGGCGGGGCTGCGGTTCGTGTACGCGGGGAATCTCCCGGGGCGAGTCGGCCGTTGGGAGCACACCTATTGCCCCGACTGCGGCGACTTGCTGATCGAACGCTACGGTTACGTCATCAAGCGGCAGCGTGTCGGAGCCGACGGGCGCTGTCCCTCCTGTAGCCGGCGGATTCCAGGCATTTGGTCGTAGCGCTCCTCTTGCTGTTGGTGCAGGGCCCTCTCACCACGCCCGCGTTCGATAGCGCCGTGCTTGGTGGGATTCGACAGGGCGCGTATCCGGGCGCGGCCCTCGTCGTCGGTCGCCACGACACCATCCTCTTCGCGAAAGGCTACGGCCGGCTCACCTGGGCGGCATCGAGCGCGGCGGTCAGTGTCGACAGCACCTTCTGGGATCTCGCCTCACTCACCAAAGTCGTGGCCACGACGCCTGCGCTGATGCTCCTCGTCGAGCGCGGGCAGGTGGGACTGGACACGCCCGTGGTGCGTTACGTGCCGGAGTTCAATGGTCCTGGCACCGCGGCGATCACGGTTCGCCATCTGTTGACGCATACGTCCGGTTTGCGCGGCACGCTGCCGTTGCGCGAAGCGGCCGACAGTGCGGCGGCACTCCGCATGGTGCTCACCACGACTCCGCTCGTGCCGCCTGGCGCGCGCATGGTGTACTCCGATCTCAACGCGATTCTCTTGGGCGAGATCGTGCGGCGCGTGACGGGCACGCCGCTCGATGCGTTCGTGACGCACGAGGTGTACACCCGCCTCGGACTCGACCACGAGATGATCTTCCGCCCGCCCCGACGACTCCAGCACCGCATTGCGCCTACGGGGTTGTGGCACGGACATCCCGTCGCCGGCATCGTCAACGATCCCAGCGCCGCTAAGCTTGGCGGTGTGGCGGGCCACGCCGGCCTCTTCACGACGGCGATCGCGCTCGCGCGCTTCGCCCAATTCATGTTGAATGAGGGCGTGTTGGCGCAGCATCCACGGATACTCAGGCAGGAAACCGTCCACCAGTTCACCCAGATCGCGGTGCCGGCACGCCGCGGCGCCAGCGCCCGCACGCTGGGATGGGAGGCGCTGCCGACCGGCGAGGAGACCTCGAGTGCCGGCACGCTGTTCGGCCCGCACAGTTATGGACACACCGGCTGGACGGGGACGTCGCTGTGGATCGACCCCGACCGCGACCTGTTTGTTCTGCTGCTCACCAATCGCGCCTACGACCCCAGAGTGCGCGGCTCGTTTACCAAGCTGAAGGAAGTTCGCGGGCGCGTGGCCGACGCCGCAGCGCGCGCCACAGATGCCCGCCCGCTCGCGCACTGAATCCCGAAACCCGACGCTGATTTACGACGGCGAATGCGGCGTCTGCCGCAAGGCAGTGGAGCTGTTGCGCCGCTGGGACCGGGAACATGTGCTCCGCTTTGTACCGTTCCAGGACTCAGTTGCCGTGGCGCGGTTCGGGATCGCGCTTCCGGCGCTCGCGGCCGCCATGCATCTCGTTTCCCCGGACGGCCGCGTGTATCCAGGCGCGGATGCCATCCCTGAGCTGCTCAGGCTGTTTCCCGGCAAACGCTGGCTCGCGCCCCTGTTCCGGATTCCCGGGGTGCTGCCACTTGCCCGTCGGGTCTATGCCTGGATCGCGGTGCGGCGGAAGTGTCTGGTGCGCGGTATTCCAGGTCGCTAGGTTCGGCAGGAGGAGACACGGTCTGTGACGACTGCAGTGCTCAGTGCTGAAACGGTCCGCCAGGCGTTACGCCAGGTGAAGGATCCCGAGCTCGACATGAACATCGTCGACCTCGGCCTCGTCTACGATGTCGAAGTCGAGGACGGTCTGGTGCGCATCAACATGACATTGACGTCGCCGGGGTGCCCGGCGGGGCCGATGATCACGAACGACATCTACAAGGTCGTCCGCGCCATCGAAGGCGTGAAAGACGTCGATATCGATATCGTATGGGAGCCGTACTGGACCCCTGAGCGGATCGACCCAAAGATCCGCGCCATGATGGGATTCTAGCGCACCGCTTCGAGCAGGAAGTCGCCCAACACATCGATCTGCCAGCGTCGCAGTTCACCGATCCGCTCGAGCGCCGCGCGATCCACCGGCCGTGCACGCACCACCGCCTCCAACGTGGTCCTGCCGCAAAGCACTCCCGCCTCCAGTCCCAACTCCGCCGCAACACGGTTGCGAACGGCTTTGACTCGTTCGAGACGTACATCGAACCCGGGATCCTTTTGCGGTCGCGGGCGTCGCTCGAGTCGCGGCAGCTCACTGTCGCTGAGAGATTTCGCGCGTCCCACGGCGTCGAGCAGCGCGTCGCCGTGACGTCGCGCCAGTGAGCTCGGCAGCTCCCGGATGTGTGAGAGATCGGCCCGAGTCGCGGGAAGTGCGCGACTCACCGCGATCAAGGCGTCATTGCCAATGATTCGGAACGGCGCCTTGTCGTCTCGTTCAGCGACAGTATCCCGCCAGCGATGTAACAGTCGTAACGCCGCCAGACTGCGCGGGCCCAGTCCTTTCGCGCCTTTCAGCCTCAAGTACGTGTCTTCTTCCCCGCTCCCGGCGGGCCCCGTCCAGCGGAGGGACTCGAGCTGCTTGAACTCGTCCATCGCCCAGGCGAAGCGCCCCAACGATTGAAGGCGCTGCTCCAGCGCATCGCGCAGCGGCAGCAGGTAGTGGGTGTCGGCAGCGGCATACGCGAGCATCGGCGGCGTCAGCGGCCGGAGCGACCAATCCGCCTTTTGATGCTCCTTGTCGAGCTTCACCCCGGCGTACTTCTCGAGCAGCGCGGCGAGTCCAATGGCCGGCTCGCCGGCGAGCTGCGCCGCGACGCGGGTGTCGAACAGGCGAACGGCGTGAAAGCCGTAGTCGCGGTCGAGCACGCGGAGATCGTAGTCGGCGTCGTGGAATACCTTCTCGAGCTGTGGGTCTGCCAGCAGGGCGCCGACCGGGGCGAGGTCAGTCGCGGCGATGGCAACGGGATCGATGAGCGCGGTCTGTGTCGGGCTCGAAATCTGCAGTAAGTAGATACGATCACGAAAACGATGGAAGCTCGCCGCTTCGGTATCGACGCCGACCCGCGACTCTCGCCGCACCGACGCGATGAACGCCGCCAGATCCTGCGGCGTGTCGACGTATTTCACTCCTGCTTCCCTAGCGCCTCCATCCCGGCGGCGATTTGTTCCAGCGCCTTGGCTAACGTCCTGTAGAATTCCGGATCGGGAGCCTGAGGGGCTCCGCCCAGCGGATCGCCCGCGCATTTGCGGGCGGCTCGCGCCGCATGACGTATGTAATCGGTGGTCACTTGCATGGATCGCTCCGCAGTGTTGGCCAGAAAGATACGCAGCGCTTTCGCGCCGTGCAGTCTCGGCGAGTGGCCGACGCCCCTCGAGGAGCAGCCGGCGCTCGCGCGGGCGCTCGGACTACAGGCGCTCTGGCTCAAACGTGAAGACAAGAGCGGCGGCAACAAGGTGCGTGGTCTCGAATTCCTGTTCGCCGGCGCCGCGCCGCGATCGGTGTTTGTGACCGTCGGCGGCGCGGGATCGAGCCACTGCCTCGCGACCGCGCGTCACGCCCGGACGCAGGGCCTGCGCACCGCCGTCGCGCTCTTTCCGCAACCCGAGACCGATGCGACCCGCAGCATCCTGGCCGCGACGACGACCGCCGCCGACCGGGTGGTGCGTGCCTCGAGCATGATCTCACTGCCGTGGGCGGTGCTGCGCGCGTGGCGCGCAGCGCACCACCTTGGACGAGGCAAGCCCCACTGGATCCCTGGCGGCGGCGCCGATCCACGGGCCGTGATCGGCCACTTTCTCGCGGCGCTCGAGCTCGGCTCGCAGCTCGACGC
>WNFD01004222.1_pt1 | contig 22174 bp, 19 predicted proteins | sample 5400491 | NCBI WGS metagenome assembly WNFD01 (sample SAMN13153343, study PRJNA577476) | soil metagenome | isolation source: 120 cm saprolite under Douglas fir tree site 2 hole 2 replicate 2 | place: USA:California | collected 2015-04-18
CAAGCCCGGTCGCAAGTGCGGTCGCGGCCGCACTGCCCGCCATGCTTCTCGCGCGCGCCAGCGCATCCTCGAAGCCCGAGGTGTAGTCTTTGATGTAATCCTGATCGAGCGCGCCGTTGTCGGCGAGATGCACCAGCAAGCCGCTGAACAGCGCGGTGTCGGTGCCGAGCCTCAACCCCAGAAACAGCTCGGCATCGCCTGCGGTATCGGTGCGGCGCGGATCGATCACCACCATGCGCGCGCCGCGTTTCTGCTTGTTCGCAAGCATGCGCTGGAACAGCACCGGATGGCACCAGGCCGCGTTGGAGCCGACCAACACCAGAAGGTCCGCCTCGTCGAGATCCTCATAGCAGCCGGGCACGGTGTCGGCGCCGAAGGCGCGGCGATGACCCGCGACCGACGACGCCATGCAGAGCCGCGAATTGGTGTCGACATTGGCCGAGCCGATAAAGCCTTTCATCAGCTTGTTGGCGACGTAGTAATCCTCGGTCAGCATCTGCCCCGACAGATAGAATGCGACCGAATCCGCGCCGTCGCGGGCGATGATGTGCTGCAGCCGATGCGCGACATGGTCGAGGGCGTCGCTCCAGGCGACCCGCTCCAGCACGCCCTTGCAGCGGATCATCGGATAGAGCAGGCGGTCTTCGAGGCCAAGCGTCTCGCCGAGCGCGGAGCCTTTCGAGCACAGCCGCCCCAGATTGGCGGGATGATCGGGATCGCCCGCGATTCCCGCGCCGCCGTTGTTGTCGGGTGTCGCGAGCACGCCGCAGCCGACGCCGCAATAGGGACAGGTGGTGCGCGTGGCGCGGAGGGCGGGATCGACGGCGGTCATGGCGGGGACGCCTTCATGCGGCTTTTGACGGGAGCGCGAGCGAACGGCCGAATATCATGTCGGTGCGGATGCCGGCGATCGGCTTGCGGGTGCGGATCAGTTCGAGATACCAGAGCGCGTCGCCGACATCGCCGATCAAGACCGCGCCGGTCAGCCGTCCGTCCGCGATCACGAGCTTCTTGTAGGTGCCGTGTCTGATATCGCTGAGCAGGATCGCCTCGCTGCCGTCGGCGCCAACAAAGTCGCCGGCGGAAAACACGCTGACGCCCGAGACCTTCAGGTTGGTCGCCACCACGCTGCCCTGATAGGCCGCGGTCCGCCCGGCGAGATGCTGCGCCAGCACGCGCGCCTGCTCGTAGGCCGGCTCGACCAGGCCGTAGCAGACGCCACGATGCTCGGCGCACTCGCCGAGCGCAAAGATGTTTTCGACGCTGGTCTGCAGGTGATCGTCAACGACGATGCCGCGATTGACGGCGATGCCCGCGTCCTTGGCGAGCCCGACATTGGGCCGGATGCCGGCGGCGAAGATCACCGCGTCCGCCTCGATCCGCCGTCCGTCCGCGAGTTCGACGCCTTCGACGCGGGTCGCGCCATGGATGCGCGTGGTGCTGGCATTGAGCCGAACCTCGATGCCCTTGCGCTCAACCAGTGATTTCAGCAGTGCCGCCGCGGGTGCATCGAGCTGGCGTTCCATCAGCCGGTCCATCAGATGCAGCAAGGTGACCGGCGTGCCGGCTTTCGCAAGACCGTAAGCCGCCTCCAGCCCCAACAGTCCGCCGCCGATCACGACCACCGGGCGCTTTCGCGCGGCCAGCGCCAGCAACAGGTCGACGTCGCGGGTGTCGCGGAAGGTATGGACACCGACGAGATCGGCGCCGGGCATGTTGAGCCGCAGCGGCGTCGAGCCGGTCGCCAGCACGAGCCGCGAGAATTCAACACTCTCATCGCCCGCGATCTTGACTTCGCGCCGGCCGACGTCGATCTCGGTGGCGACGCAGCCATATTTCAAGGTGACGCCGCGGTCGCGCCACCAGGCGGCCGGCCTCAGCTCGATGTCATGCGAGGCGGTCTCGCCCGCCAAGACCGACGACAGCAGCACGCGATTATAAGCGAGCCGCGGCTCATCGCCGATGACGGCGATGGCGTAGCGCCCGAGCGTGGTCTTCACCAGTTCGTCGACCAGGCGCGCGGCAGCCATTCCATTGCCGACGATGACCAGCGGTTCACTCACGGCGTGTCCTCACTCCGCGGCAGCTTGAGGCCGGCCATAGGCCTCAGTGATCATGAAGCCGGACAGCGTTCCGTAAGCGGTGGTCCAGGCGTCGGCGACCGCCGGGGTCCAGTCCTCGCCCAATCCCTTCTCCAGCGTCCACAACAGCGCGGCGCCGACCACCGGATAGTGTTCCGCCTTCGCGCCGTAGCTGACATGGCGCATGGCCAGCGCGCTCGCGGCCGGCAGCACCGATTCGAGATTGGAAAGCCCGTTCACGACGACGGCCAGCGTCGCCATCAGTTTCTTGCGCTGCTCGGTCAGGTCGGCGGGAAACATCGCCTTGACCTGCGGGGCGGTCTCGAACAGGCGGTCGTAGAACAACACCGCCGCCTGGTCGGCGATCGGCGCGACCTTGGAAAAACTCTGCTGCACGAGTTGGACTTGATCTTGTGTCATGCCTCTGCCTCCTAAAGACCCTCGATAGAGACCCTCGCCCCGCAAGAGCGGGACGAGGAATGGCACCGGCGCTTTTAGATGCGCGCTTCGGCGAGGCCCGGCGCGCCGGCCGTCTCGGGGCTGCGGCGCAGGTAGTACCACCAGGTCAGTGCCAGGCAGCACGCGTAGAAGCCGAGATAGATGATCAGCGCAAGCTGCGGACCGCCGGTGATCGCGATCGACTTGCCGAAGCCGCTCGGGATCAGATAGCCGCCGCAGGCGCCGACCGCGCCGATGAAGCCGAGCGCAGCGCCGCTCTCGATGCCTGCGGTCTTCAAGGCTGCCGCCCGGCCGGCGTCGCCGGTGCCACGGGCTTTGCGCAGATTCTCCTCGCGGAAGATCGAGGGGATCATCCGGTAGGTCGAACCGTTGCCGATGCCGGTGGTGACGAACAGGATCAGGAACATCACCAGGAAGCCGGTGAAATCCTTGACGCCGACGAAATAGAGCACGCCGATCGTCGCCGCCGCCATCGCGATGAAATTCCAGAAGGTGATGATCGCGCCGCCGATCTTGTCGGCGAGCAGGCCGCCGAACGGACGCGCCAGCGAGCCCACCAGCGGTCCGAGGAACGCGATGGCGATGGTGATCGCCGGGAACTGCGTCTTGATCAGCAACGGAAACGCCGCCGAGTAGCCGATGAAGGAGCCGAATGTCCCGATATAGATGAAGGACATGATCCAGGTGTGCTTGCGCTTGATGATGGCAAGCTGGTTCTTGAACGAGGACTTCGCCGAGGTCAGGTTGTTCATGAAGAAGATGGCGCCGAACACCGCGACCGCGATCGGCAGCACCCACATCAAGCCGGCGTTCTGCAGGTAGACGCCGCCAACCGGCGTCGCCTGATAGAGATTGAAGATGCCGAGCCCCATCAGGATCGGCGTCAATAGCTGCACGCTGGAGACGCCGATATTGCCGCCGGCGGCATTGAGACCGAGCGCCCAGCCCTTCATGCGGTCCGGATAGAAGAAGGAGATGTTGGCCATGCTGGAGGCGAAATTGCCGCCGCCCAGGCCGGCGGTGGAGGCCACCAGCAGCATCAACCAGAACGGCGTGTCGGGCTGGCCGACGAAATAGGCCAGCGCCAGCGTCGGAATGAGCAGCACCGCGGCCGAGAAAATGGTCCAGTTGCGGCCGCCGAACGTCGTCACCGCGAACGTATAGGGGAAGCGCATCAGGGAGCCGATCAGCCCCGGCACCGCCACGAGCTGGAACAGCTCGTCGGTGGAATAGTGGAAGCCGGCCTGCGGCAGCTTGGTCGCGACGATGCTCCAGATCAGCCAGACGGAAAATCCAATGTGCTCAGCGACGATCGACCAGATCAGATTTCGCCGCGCGATCCCCTTGCCCTTCGAATTCCAGAATGTCTCGTCCTCTGGATTCCAATCCGAAATCCAAATCGGGTTCTGCTCGCTCATTAGAGAATGTCCTTTCAATCGCGCAGCCATAGGTGCGTGCTCTGGGGCGGCCCCAGTCCGGCGGAATTGCAAAATCAGGTGATTGTTTCGAGCGACGGCGTCGATGGCGTCAGCAACACCGATTCAAGCTTTGTGCCAAGTCACATGACTGGAAAATATACAACTTCTACAATATGTTATGCGCAGTGCCTAAATTATTTGCTGCAGTTATTTCGCATCCAAAATTTGCGATTCGCCCATTCTTTGCGCGGCGCACAAAGAATGGGCAGGCCATTTTGATGAGTTGATCTAGGCGTCTTCTGTTTTCTTGGCGGCCATCGGCCTTGGTGCGGCGCCGCCGCCCGGCTTCATGTGGAATTCGTAGGTCATCAGATGCCAGGGGGCGGACGCCGGCTTGCCGTCCGGCATCGTCGGATCGGTCCGCTTTTCGATCTTCGCCACAAGCTCATCCTTCACGCCAAACACCACGTCGGTATCGAGATATTTATCGCCATCGATGAAGACGTGGGTGATCAGCGGCTCGTAACCCGGTGCATTGACAAGAAAATGCACATGCGCGGGACGCATCGGATGACGCCTGGTCTGCAGGATCATCTCGCCGACCGGACCGTCGGTCGGGATCGGATAGCTGCAGGGCAGAATGGTCCGGAAGAAGAACCTGCCGTCGGCGTCGGTGACGAAACGCGCCCGCGACGACGGGCCCTGTGTCGCGTAGGACGGCTTCTGCGAGTCGTAAAACCCGTCATCGTCGGCATGCCAGACGTCGACCGGAACGCCCGCGAGCGGCTTGCCCGTCAGGTCGGTGACCCGGCTTTGCACGAACATCCGCTCGCCCTCCAGATTGGCGGAGATGTCGGTGCCGCGCGGCATCTGCTTGTGTTCGCCGACATAGAACGGCCCGAGCACCGTGGTCTCGGTCGCCCCCTCGCGCTCGCGATGATTGACCGCGTCGACCAGCATCGAGACGCCCATCACGTCCGACAACAGAATGAATTCCTGGCGGATCGGGGTGCATTTCTGGCCGGTGCGGGTCAGGAAATCGATCGCATATTCCCACTCCGCAAAGGTGAGATCGGTCCTGCGGACATAGTCGTGCAGCGATTTCACCAATTCCTGCAGCAGGAATTTGACCCGCGGATCGGGCGTCTCGTCAAAGCTCTTGATCACGGCGGCGGAGAGTTCGGTCTCGCTGAATTGAGGCATTGTTGCTGTCCTGCTGGCGTTTCCGGCCGTAACCTACACCAGCCCTCTTCCCGAGGTAAGCGCATGGCGATTGGAACACGGCCCGGTTTTGGGTTATTGAGCACGAGCCCCGTGAAAAGCACTTGCCCGTGACAGCGGAGATCTCCCGATGTTAGCCCCGACCCCCGCCTCGCCCGAATCCGCCGGCATGTCGAAGGCCGCCTTCGACCGTCTCGAAGCGCATCTGAAGCACCGCTATATCGACGCCGGCCGCTTTCCCGGCACCCAGCTCCTGGTCTACCGCCGCGGCAAGGTGGTCCATAGCACCGTGCAGGGCTGTGCCGATCTCGAACGCAGGGTGCCGGTCAGGGACGACACGATCTTCCGCATCTATTCGATGACCAAGCCGATCACGACGGTCGCGTTCATGATGCTGTTCGAGGAGGGCCGCGTCGCGCTCGACGAGCCCGTCCACAAATACATTCCGGAATGGAAGAACCTCGGCGTCTTCGTGGCCGGCACCGCGCCCGCGTTCCTCACCAGGCCGCCGTCGCGGCCGATGCTGATCGTCGACCTCTTGCGCCACACTTCGGGGCTGACTTACGGCTTCCAGCAGCGCTCCAATGTCGACGCCGCCTACCGCGAGGCGAAGATCGGCGACGTGGAGAAAGCGGGCACGCTGGAAACGATGATCGCGGATCTGGCGAAGATCCCGCTGGAGTTTTCGCCGGGCGAGGCCTGGAATTATTCCGTCTCCACCGACGTGATCGGCTATCTGATCGGCAAGATCGCAGGCCAGCCGTTCGAGCAGTTCCTCAAAGAGCGCATCTTCGATCCGCTCGGCATGAGCGATACCGATTTCCACGTGCCGGCGGACAAAGCCCACCGCTTCGCCGCCTGCTATTCGGCCGATCCGAAAGGCGGCATGACCTTCCATGCGACCGAGCGCAAGGGCACCCTGACGCTGCAGGACGACCCGGCCACCAGTTCCTTCCTGTCGAAGCCCTCTTTCATTTCCGGGGGCGGCGGATTGTGCTCGACCGTGGCCGACTATCTCACCTTCTGCCGCGCCCTGATCAATGGCGGCGAGGTCGGCGGCGTCAGGCTGTTGGGACCGAAGACGCTCAAGCTGATGGCATCAAATCATCTGCCGGGCGGACGCGATCTGCCCGAAATGTCGCGATCACTGTTCAGTGAGGCCACCTATAACGGGATCGGTTTCGGCCTCGGCTTCTCTGTCACCATGGATCCGGCCAAGACGCTGATTCCGGGCAGCGCCGGCGAGTATGCCTGGGGGGGTGCCGCAACGACATCGTTCTGGATCGACCCGGCCGAGGAATTGATCGCGATCTTCATGACCCAGGTGCTGCCGTCGAGTGCCTATCCGATCCGGCGCGAGTTGCGCACCATGGTGTACGCGGCGATCACCGACAGCAATCTCTAGCCCAAGCCTCCTCTAACCCGAGTCTGCCTCTAACCCGAGCCTGCCTCTAACCCGAGTCTGCCTCCAGCCCGAGTTTACCTTGCGAATGGAACCGGCAAACCCTCGAAATCCTTAGCGGATTTCAGGGGCCTCTCCTATGCTCGGGGCAATTGCGGAGCGGCGTTGGAACCAGTTCCCGCGACCGGAAGTTCCTTCGCTCGGTCGCCATGTCGAGACCGGTGGCGGCGGCAAGGCAAGAAAAGAACAGAGCTGAAGCGATGCTTTCGACGTTCGTCTCACGGGCGACCTCGATGATCAACGAACACCGAGGGCGGAGGCGCTCGCGTGCCTAAACCTTCCCTCCCGGTCCGGCTGGCCCTGCTGGTCGCGGGAACCACTTTGCCATTGATCGTTTTCGCGGTTGGCATCGTCTTCCACAGCTACGAACAGGACCGGGAAGAAGCCACCCAACGCGTGCTTGAGACGGTGCGCAGCATTCGTCTCGTGCTCGACGCCGAAATGCAGCGGATGACCGGGAGCCTGCAGGTCCTCACGCTCACCAACTCATTGCGCAATGGCGACTTCCAGAGCTTTCGGCGCATCGCAGCCGGCTTTCTCGATCAGTACGGCAAGGACGGCGTGATCCTGGTCGCGGACCGCGACGGCCGCCAATTGTTCTCTTCGGTGACGGAGGACGTCACGAACCTGCCGCCGCGCAACAACCGCGCGATCGTCGACAAGGTGTTCACGACCAAGCTTCCGCAATATTCGAATTTGTTCATGGGCGCCGTGAAGAAGCAAATGATCGTCACGGTCGAAGTCCCCGTCATGCGCGGCGGCGAGGTGATCTACGACATTTCGTTCAGCCCGCCGATCCAGTTGTTTCAGGCCATCGTCGAAAAGCAGCGTCCGAGCCACGACTGGACGATCTCGATCTTCGACAGCGACGGCGTCAATTTCGCCCGCGTGCCGAACCCGCAGGAGACCGTCGGCAAGCGCGCATCACCCCTGCTCTACGCCGAGCTGTTTCGCACGCCCGAAGCGACGCTGCCGACAGTGTCGCTCGAGGGCGTGCCGCTGATCACGGGTTTCGCGCGATCCTCGCTGACCGGCTGGACGGTGGCGGCGGGAATTTCGCAGGCCTCGCTGGTCGCCCCGCTGTGGCGCAATATCGCGATCACCAGCGTCATCGGCGGCCTGCTGCTGCTGACCGGGCTTGCGTTCGCGGTCCGGATGGCCACGACGATCGCCCGCGGCGAAGCCTTGCACGACCTGTTGATCGAGGAGCTCAATCACCGCGTCAAGAACACGCTCGCAATCCTGCAGGCGATCGCGGCGCAGACCTTCCGCAGCGCGACCCGGGCCGAGCGCGAGAAGTTCGAGGGCCGGCTCGGCGCGCTCGCCGAGGCGCATAACCTGCTCAGCATGGTGAAGTGGCGGGGCTCGGAATTACAGGACGTGATCGAGCGCGTGCTGCGGCCCTATCTGCTCAACAATCCCGAACGGATCAAGATGTTCGGGCCGAAAGTGCCGCTATCGCCGCGGCTTGCGGTGGTGCTGTCGATGATCGTGCATGAGATCGCAACCAATGCTGCCAAATATGGCGCGCTCTCGAACGACACCGGACGCGTCGCGCTGGACTGGGAAGCCATCGACGACAACGCCAAGCGCAAGTTGCGGATGATCTGGCGCGAAGCCGGCGGTCCTCCCGTCACGGCTCCCGTGCAGCGCGGGTTCGGATCGCGGCTGATCGAGCGCAGCGCGCGCGACCAGCTCGGCGGCGAGGCCACGGTAGATTTTCTGCCCCGTGGCGTGGTCTATACGGTGATCTGCTCGCTGGAAGAGACAGGCTGAGAAGGCCAACTTCCTGTTTGAGCATGATCTCCGCGCAAATGCGTTCCGCGTTTGTTAGCTAAGGGAAAACCGGTACCCACCCATCGGGTCGTGGCCCGAGGGCATGCTTTTCCGGATCATGCTCTAGCCGAAGCTCTGCAGCGACGGAAACGTCTCCAACAGCCAGATGCTCACGCCGGAGATCGAACCGGTCAAGAAGCCGATGCCGGTGACGATCATCAAGACTCCCATCGCGCGCTCGACATTGACGAGATGTCCCTTCATGCGCGCAAACAGCGACGAGAATTGCTCGACCATGAAGGCCGCGATCAGGAACGGAATGCCGAGACCCGCCGAATAGACCGCAAGCAGCCCCGCCCCCCTGGCCACCGTCGCTTCGGCCGCCGCGATCGACAGGATGGCGGCGAGGATCGGGCCGATGCACGGCGTCCAGCCGAACGCAAACGCAAGCCCCATGAGATAGGCCCCCCAAAGACCGACGGGCTTGGGAATCGGCAAACGGCCCTCCCGCATCAGAAGCCCGATCCGGGTCAGCCCGAGGAAATGCAAACCCATCACGATGATGACGATGCCGGCGATGACCGAGAGCTCCGCCGACCAGGCACGGATCAGGCCCCCGATCAGCGAGGCGCTGGCGCCGAGCATCACGAACACGGTGGAAAAGCCGAGCACGAACAGCGCCGCCGAGATCATCACCGCGCGCTTGGAGGTCGCCTCCGTCTCCTCATTGGCGACATGCTCGATGGTGGCGCCGGTGAGGTAGATCAGGTAGGGCGGAACCAGGGGCAGCACGCAGGGCGAGAGAAAGCTGACCAGGCCGGCAATCAGCGCCGCCGGGATCGAGACATTTTGAATCATGCCGTCATCGCCATCTCAGTCGAAGCTCTTGATGCCCAAGGCACAGCCTCCAGCCGGAAGCCCGCCTCGACCGGCTTGATGTAGCGGATATGCGGGAATGCGCAACTGAGGGGATATTGGCGGCGGGGCCGTACGGGCGGCTGTTTCAGCGGCTTACCGCGCGCGGCGCCGGCCAGAAGGGGCTTCACCGATCACAAATGCGCCATCGCATCGGCCCAGGCGGGTCGGTTCGGAAAAAACAGACCGAAGCCCTGTCTATTTGACGAGCCGCAACAGCGGACGTCGACGCTGACCGGCGGAGGATTTCGAATCGCGAGCCCGCTCCGCCGGCGTGTCCTCGTCCGGCACCATTTCGTCGCACAGAGCCTTCAAGTCGTCGTCGCTGATCCCATTGAGCTTCATCCGAAGCTCGAGCACGGCGACGGACACCAGCTGGGCCGTATCGCGGTTCCCGCTGGCCACGAGCGTGGCCCGACATGCTTCAAGAGTGGCAAGAACCGAAAGTAATTGTTCGTCTGAGTTAATCACCGGCGCTCTTTCCATGACTTAAGCTTGCGAAATGTGTTCGAGGCGAACCGCTCGGCCGTTTCGTACACCCCTGTGCAGAGTCCCGATGTTCTCGAAGCCGCACGGCGCAGGATGTCCGCCGACTCTTTGTCGAGTGACTGATTGACCGATGCATCGCGCAGATAAATCACCTTGCAGCTAATTGGTGGAACGCATCGACGCCAGGACGCAGTCAAACTCATCTGCAACCTTAAACCAGCACGATGCCGCCACACTCTTGGCTCATCAAGAACGGTGGACCCGCCGCAGAATAGCACGACGGACCCGCACGTTCGAATATCATTTCGTTGCAATCAGACTCAAAAAAGCGCGGCCGCCAACGGAGGATCCGCGCTTCGCAAACTGCGCGGACGAGTGCCAAGAATGTTCAAGCGTAGATCGACCCGACACAAAACCGAAAACCTCGCAGCGATTTCCGGCGAGCTAGCAATCTCAGGACGCGTCAGCGACCCTGTGATGTTTTCCGGAGACGGGCGGCAAGTATCGCGGCGAAGGCAACTATTGAATTTGCGAGCAATTAACGAGGTTCACAACCAAAAGACATAGCGAAGGCTAAGAAGCAAGCTATCCCCAAATACCGCCAAGATGGTAAGTATGAACGACAAATACCACGACGACAGACGCGCCATGGTTGTGAATAAATCAATATTCTGCCAAGCTTAGCAGGAAGAAAGGGTTTGTATGCATCTGGCGGTGAAAAGGGGTGTTCCTCAGGAGGAACGCCAAAAAGTCCCACTCGGCAGTCTGACGGATTGGGACGCAGCCAGGATTTTCCTGGAAGTGACGCGCTGTGGGAGTTTCAGATCCGCAGCCGAACGGCTTGGCCTGTCGATCAACGCCGTGCGCCGGCGCATCGACGATTTCGAGCGGCAGACCGGCGCCACGCTGTTCACGCGCGATGTTCACGGCGCGCGGCTGACGGACGAAGGCACGCTGGTCGTCTCTGCCGTCGAGCGCATGGAGGCGGCCTCGTTCGACCTGATGCGCGCCAGCGATTCGGTCGCCAACACGCTGTCCGGCGAAGTCAGGGTGGCCATCACCGAAGGCCTCGGCACGTTCTGGCTCGCCCCCCGCCTGGTCGAATTCCAACAATCATTTCCGAACATCCTCGTCGACCTGTACTGCGCGATGCGCTCGGCCGACGTGTCGCGTCACGAAGCCGACGTCGCGATCCATTTGTCGCAACCGACCGTGCTCGACGTCAAACAGGTCCGGCTCGGCCGCATGCATCTGATGTTGTTTGCGAGCGAAGAATATCTCGCCACTCACGGCTCGCCGAAGACGGCGGAAGACCTCGCCAAGCATCGTCTCGTGTTGCAGGTCGCCGACGACGCCGCCGCGAAAGAAGCGCTCGAGCGGCTGTTTCCCGGCCGCGATCATCGCGACCTCGTCGCGATGAAGACCAATGTCAGCAGCGCCTATTACTGGGCGGTCGCCAACGGCGCCGGCATCGGCGCGTTTCCAACCTACGCCTGCGCACTCGGAGGGAGGATGCTCCCCCTCGACGTCGAGTTGCGTTGGTCGTTCGATATTTGGCTGTCCTATCATCCAGGCAGCGGCCGCATCCCGAGGGTGCGTCGCATGATCGACTGGCTGGTGGAGGCGTTCAATCCCGCGAAGTACCCTTGGTTCAAGGACGAGTTCGTCCATCCACGGGAATTGAAAGCGGTGTATATGGGTGAACCCCTGACCCATTTGTTCGGGGGCTTTTCGACTGAAGGACGGTAACACGAGAATGAACAAATCAGCAGCTAAGAAGATGAAGCAACGCAGTGCCGGCAAGCCCGACATTGAGCTTGGCAAGCGAATCCGGCTGCGACGCGTCGAACAGAAGATCTCGCAGGCGGAGCTTGGCGACAAGCTTGGCGTCAGCTTCCAGCAGGTTCAGAAATACGAGAAGGGCGTGAACCGCGTGGGCGCTGCCCGCCTTCAGCAGATCGCCACCGCGCTCGACGTCCCCGTCACGTTCTTCTACGACGGCGACAACAAGGCGCGCGAGGTCGAGAGTCTCCTGTTTCTTGACAGCGCGTTCAGCCTGAGGCTGCTGCGGGCCTACAGCAAGATCAAGGATCAGGCGGTGCAGCGTCAGTTGGTGTCTTTGATGGAATTGATTGCCGCCAAGGAAGAGTAGGCGCCGAGCACTCCGGTGATCGCGGTCACGCCAGCTCACGACGCTGCGCCGCGAGGAAGATCGATCAGCGCGCCGGCGATGCCGGCAAGCGATCGCTGCGTTCGGCCTCCTGCCGGCCTGGACGCGACAACAACAGCCTGCCGTCATAGGAAGTGACGGTCCCAGGCTGTTTGAAAATCGAAAAACCTGAACAGCACGCCTCTTGGCGTGCGCGGCGGATTCGGCGACCCATCCAGGCGACGGTGATCGGGTGACGGTGATCGGCGGTCGCTTAGACCGGCGGGCTATTCCGGTTCAACACCCGCGCTTCTGACGATCGCTGCCCAGCGGTCGGCTTCGGTCTTGATATAGCCGGCGAAACTTTCCGGCGTGGACCCTGCGATCGGCTCCAGCGCCACCGCGGCGAACCGTTCGCGCATCGCGGGGTCGGCGACAAGCTTTCCGATCTGTCCCACCAGTTCATCGATGATCGGGCGCGGTGTGCCCGCCGGCGCAACGACGCCCTGCCAAGCGACAAGCTCGAAGCCGGGGAGCCCGCTCTCGGCGAGCGTCGGAATGTCGGGCGCGGCGGTCACCCGCCGCGGCGTGGTCACGCCGAGCACCCTGACCTTGCCCTCGCGGATCCGCCGCAATGCCGGCTGCAGATCCACCACCATGAAGGCAATGTGCCCCGCGATCAGGTCGAGCAGGGCCGGTCCGCTGCCGCGATACGGCACGTGACGAATGTCTATCCCGGCCGCGGATCTGAGCATCTCGGCGGCGAGATGCTGCGGACTGCCGGTGCCGGCCGACCCGTAAGCCAGTCCCGGCTTCGACTTGGCGTAGGCGATGAACTCGGACAGCGTCGTTGCGGGAATCGACGGGTTGACGATCAGCCCGAACGGCACGCCCGCGACCAATGCGACCGGCGCGAAATCCTTCACGGGATCGTAGCGCAACCTCTTGTGCAACGTCCTGTTGATGGCGAGTGTGGTCGAGGTTGCCATCAGAAGCGTGTAGCCGTCCGGTTCGGACTTCGCGACGAGCTCCGCACCGAGCGCCGTGGACGCGCCGGGCTTGTTCTCGACGATCACGGTCGCGCCAAGGCCTGTCTTGAACTGGTCGGCGACCAGCCGGCCGAGAAAATCGGTTGTGCCGCCTGCCGGATAGGGCACGATCATCTTGATCGCGCGGTTCGGATAGGCCGCCTGCCCCAACGCTCGCGGCGCCGCCAGAACCGCCAGCGCGCCGCCACATCCGGCCATCGCCCGTCGGCGCGTCAACAGCATCAGGTCTCCCAAGGCCGGCCTTTTCCGCAAATCAACTTGCGAGCCACATTAGCGGTTGCAGCGACATAGCAAAGGGCAACACTTTCAAATCCTCATCTTTCGACACAGCCGCATTCGCGATGACAACCGATCCCGATGACGCCTCGTCGGAACGCAATGACGTCAACACCGGCGCGGGCGCGCCGTCTTCAGGGGAAAACCATGCGAACCGTCATGATCGCCGCCATCGCCACGATGCTCGCGAGCACATCCGGATTTGGCCAAAGCATCGTGCCGTCCGGTGCGGGAACGCCGACACCACCTGAGAGGCCATCAACCACCGCGAGCAAGCAGGAACATGCTCGTGCGACGACATCAAAGACTACCGCCGCATCGCCCCCCGAATCACGCCGCCGCGTTGGCGCTCTCGCACGAGCCGACCTACCGGCACACCGACATTTCCAGTCCGCCCTTGAACGGCAACGTCATGGTCTGAAATCCGTTGGCGGGGTCGTTGAGAAACGCGAAGTAGTCCGCATAGTCGCTGCGATGGAGCTCCGTGTTGTCGCAGATGACGACGGCGCCAGCGCGAAGATGCGGCGCGACCAGCTCCAGCGCCGGGCGCGCCATACCGATCCAGATGTCGACCAGCAGGAAATCGACCGGCTCGTCGATGCCCAGCAGCGTCTCGCGCAGATCGCCCTGCCGAAGCTCGATATGGCGGCTGAGCCCGGCACGCTCGAAATGCGCGGACGCAGCAGCTGCCTTCTGCGGCTCATACTCGGTGCCGATGACGAGGCCACGGCCGCCCCGCTCCGCGATGTTGTCGCGCAGTGCTGCCGCCAGATAGAGCGTCGAAACGCCGTAGGACGTGCCGATCTCGACGATGCGCCGTGCATCGGTGGCGCGGCAGAGCTGATAGCAGAACTCGGCCTTGTCGCGATCAAGCGCGACCAGCTTGTCGCTGACGAACTGCTTGACCTCCTCCGCAGTCGGTGCCCAGCCTTCGCCGCGTCGCTGCGTGAACGCGCTCAAGGCCGCAAGCTGCGCATCGCTACGGCCATGGAGCTCCGCGAGCAGGCGCGTCAGGGATGGATCCTCAATGAGCTCACGCTCTCCTCCCTTCGCTGGCATGATCCAGACAGGTTCGGCGGGTATGATCTCAGCCTGCACGACGCAGACACCCCGGGGCGAAAGCAACGTTCCAGGAAATGGCGCCACCGTTCGCAGCGTCAACGCCGATTGCACGCGCAGGACGCCTGGCAGTTGCGTCAGAACCTTGGTATGGATGCGTTCGAAATCCGCGGCGTCCCGATAGACCACCCGCAGGATATAATCGGCGGGGCCGGCGAGGAGATAGCACTCGACGATCTCCGCATAGCGCTGCGAGGCCGTCTCGAACCGATCGAGGGTGGCGCGCCCCTGATCCTTCAAGGTGACCGACACAAAGGCCACGCCCGGCATGTTGGCGCGGCCGGTGTCGAGAAGCATGACGTAGCCCGCGATCAGGCCGCCCTCTTCCAGGGCGCGGACCCTGCGCAGGCAGGCCGACGGCGACAGGTTCACCCGCTCGGCAAGTTCGGCGTTGGTCAGCCGGCCGTCCCGCATCAGTTCGCGAAGAATGGCGCGGTCCAGCTGATCGATTCCATCTTCCTGCATTATTCCGCTGAACTTCGCGTGATATGCACAACAAAATTGTGCAATTGATTGGTATCCCACCAAATTCGACCGAAAATCGCGGCCCTGTCAAGCTAACCTAGGCGCATTCAGCCTTTCAGGAGTCGGCCATGCTGGTGGGTGCGCCCAAGGAAATCAAAGACAACGAGTTTCGCGTCGGCATGACGCCGGCGACGGTCGCCGAACTGACCCATCACGGGCATTCCGTTCTGGTGGAAAAATCCGCGGGGCTGGGCTCGGGATTGACCGACGAGGAATATCGCGCGGCGGGCGCGACCATCGTCGACGGCGCGGCCGAGATCTTCGGGCGCGCCGACATGGTCGTGAAGGTGAAGGAGCCGCAGCCCGCCGAACGCAAGATGTTGCGCAAGGGCCAGACACTCTTCACCTATCTCCACCTCGCACCGGACCTGCCGCAGACCGAAGACCTGATCTCAAGCGGCGCCGTCTGCATCGCCTATGAGACCGTCACCGCCTCGACCGGCGGCCTGCCGCTGCTGGCGCCGATGTCGGAGGTCGCGGGCCGTCTGGCGCCGCAGGTCGGCGCGCATGCGCTGGAGAAGGCCTCAGGTGGCCGCGGGGTGCTGCTCGGCGGCGTGCCCGGGGCGCCTGCCGCCCACGTGGTGATCATCGGCGGTGGTGTTTCCGGCACCCACGCCGCGACGATCGCGCTCGGCATGGGCGCCCAGGTGACGGTCCTGGACCGCTCGCTGGAGACGTTGCGGCGGCTCTCCGTTCAGTTCAACGGCCGGGTGCAGACCATCTTCTCGACCCGCGCGGCGATTGCGGAGTTCGTCAGGACGGCGGACATGGTGATCGGCGCCGTGCTGGTGCCGGGCGCGTCGGCGCCGAAACTGATCACGCGCGAAATGCTCGGCACGATGCAGCAGGGCAGCGTCATCGTGGACATCGCGATCGACCAGGGCGGCTGTACCGAAACCTCAAAGCCCACCACCCATTCCCACCCCACCTATGTGGTCGACGGGGTCGTGCATTATTGCGTCGCCAACATGCCGGGCGCCGTGGCGCGGACCTCCACCTTCGCGCTGAACAACGCGACGCTGCCGTTCACCCTGGCGCTCGCCGACAAGGGCTGGCGCAAGGCCTTGGCCGGGGATCCGCATCTGCGCGCGGGTCTGAACGTCTGCGCCGGACAGGTGACATGCGAGCCCGTCGCCGCCGCGCACGGCCTGCCCTACCGGCCGGCGGAGGTGATGCTGGGCTAGCTGGCGCGAGTTAAAGCGCCGCCAGCACCGCCTTGGCGATATCGGCGGTGCCGTTGCTACCGCCGAACTCCGTCGGCTTGATGCCGCCGGCATAGGCCTTGTCGACGGCGCGTTCGATGGTCTCGCCGGCTTCCGCTGCGCTCTCCAGGCCATGCTTGTCGGCGAGCCAGTCCAGCATCATCGCAGCCGACAGGATCATCCCGGTCGGGTTGGCCTTGCCCTGCCCCATGATGTCGGGCGCGGTGCCGTGGCACGGCTGGAACACCGCGTAGCGGTCGCCGATGTCGGCCGAGGGCGCCATGCCCATGCCCCCGATCAGGCCGGCGGTCATGTCGGAGAGGATGTCACCGAACATGTTCTCCATCACCATGACGTCGAAATCCCAGGGCCGCTTCACCAGCATGGCCGAGCAGGCATCGACATAAAGGCGGTCGGTCTTCACATCCGGATGCCGCGCCGCGGCCTCATCGAACATCTCGCGAAAGAACGCGAACGCCTTGAAGACATTGGCCTTATCGACGCAAGTCAAGCCGCCATCGAGGCGACCGCGCGCCTTGCGGCGCTCGGCGAGCCTGAAGGAAAACGCGAACAGCCGCTCCGAGGTCTTGCGCGTGATGACCAGCGTTTCGCGCGCCTCCTCATGGGTGACGACGCCCTTCCCCATCGATGCGAACAGCCCTTCGGTGGATTCGCGGATCACGACCAGGTCGATACCGTGGCGATCGGCGCCGACGATCGGGCTCGGCACGCCCGGGATCAATCGCGCCGGCCGCACGCCGGCATAGAGGTCGAAGTGAAAACGCAACTCGACCTGCGGCATGATCTCGGTGTTGTCGGGGTAGCGCACCGACGGCAATCCGCAGGCGCCGAGCAGGATCGCGTCCGCCTCCTCGCACAGCCGAATGGTCGAGTCCGGCATCGACTTGCCGGTCTCGCGATAATGGTTGGCGCCGGCTGGCGCCTCGGTGAAGCGGAATTTGAGGTCGGATTTCGCCTCGATCTTGCGCAGAATTTCGAGCGCCGGCGCCATCACCTCGGGGCCGATGCCGTCGCCGGCCAGGACTGCGATGTGAAGCGCGTTGTTCGCGGACATGGAATTTTCCTTATGGGAGACAGACAATAATTTAGCCGTCATTGCGAGCAAAGCGAAGCAATCCAGACTAGCGCCGCGGTGGCATTCTGGATTGCTTCGTCGCGGAGCCTGTCATCGGGCGCGCATTCGCGCGACCCGTTGGCTTCTCGCAATGACGGCGGCGGAAACCTACGGCGTCAGCACCGCGCGGCCGACCAAACGGCCCTTCTGCAGATCGACCAGCGCGTCGTTGGCTTTGGCTAGCGGCATGGGCGTCACCGGAATCGGCGGGATCTTCCTGGCGCGGACGAGGTCGAGCAGTTCCTGCGTTTCCCGCAAGTTTCCGACATAGCTGCCCTGGATCGTGATGGCCTTGATCGGGATCAGCGGCAACGCCCAGGGCGCGCCACCGCCGAACAATCCGACGATCACGAGCTTGCCGCCCTTGGTCAGGCAGTCGAAGCCAAGCTGCGCGGTCGCGGCATTGCCGACCAGATCGATCGCCGCCCGGATCGGCTCGCCGGCCTTTTTCGTCAATTGCTCCAGCGCATCGGGCGCCTTGCCGTCGACGGTTGCGAGCGCGCCGGCCTGCTCGGCGGCTTCGCGCTTCCTCGCATCGATATCGACCACGATGGCGCCCTTGCCGCCCATCGCCTTCAATAGCGACAACGCCATCAGGCCGAGGCCGCCAGCGCCGAAAATGACGATCGGCGAGCCAAAATCCTTCTCGACCTTTTTCAGCGCGCTATAGGTGGTGACCCCCGAACAGGCGTAGGGCGCAGCGGTGACGGGATCGAGCCCCTTCAGGTTCAGAAGATACTTCGGATGGGGCACCGTCATATGATCGGCGTAGCCGCCGTCGCAGTAGACGCCGAGCGAGGCCGGCTTCAAGCACATGTTCTCGTCACCGGCGAGACAGGTCGCGCATTTGCCGCAGCCGAGCCAGGGATAGGCCAGCGCGACGTCGCCGATCTTGAGATCGCCCTTGTCGCTCTCCTTCACGTCCGGCCCGAAGGCTGCGACTTCGCCCGCCGTCTCATGCCCCATCGTGCGCGGCAGCGACACGCCGCGGTCCTTCAACGAGAGCGGCTTGCGGCCATGGCCGAGATCATAGCCGCCTTCCCAGATGTGCAGGTCGCTATGGCAAACGCCGGCGGCCTTGACCTTGACCAGCACCTGCGTGCCCACGGGCTGCGGTGTTGGCTGATCCACCTCCTTCAAGGGGGCATTGAAATCGGCAACCTGGAAACTCTTCATCGCATCTCTCCCGATATTCTTGCTCTTGCGGCGACCTTGCCACGCCGGTCGGGCCCATACAAACACAAGTGCTTGTTGCCGTGTCTTTATTACGCCAGCGGATGGTGGCAAGCGGCGTACTGGCCGGGCGCCACCAAGCTGAGTTCCGGCACCTCAGCGGCACAGCGCTCATCCGCGCGCGGGCAGCGGGTCCGGAAACGGCAGCCGGATGGCGGCGCGATCGGCGACGGCGGCTCGCCGGCCGCGATACTTTCGGCCGGTCTCACATCGGGGTCCGGCACCGGGATCGCCGCGATCAGGAGCGCGGTATAGGGATGCGCCGGGTTGGCGAAGACCTGCTCGGACGGGCCGACCTCGCAGAGCCTGCCCAGATACATCACGGCCACGCGGTCGCTGACCGCTTTGACGACCGCAAGATCATGCGCGATGAACAAAAGCGTCAGGCCGTAGCGCGCCTTCATCTGTTCAAGGAGATTGAGGATTTGCGCTCGGATCGATACGTCCAGCGCGGAGACCGGCTCGTCGCAGATGATGAACTCGGGCTTCAAGACCAGCGCGCGGGCGATGCAGATGCGCTGGCATTGCCCGCCGGAGAATTCGTGCGGCAGCCGTCCGCTCACCACCGTGGGATCGAGACCGACCGCGTTCAGCACCTCCTCGACAAGCGCCTGCCGCTCTCCTGAGTCTTTATATCCGGCGATCACCAGGGGCTCGGCGACGATGTCGCCGATGCGCCGCCGCGGATTGAGCGAGGCGATGGGATCCTGGAAGATCAACTGCACCCGCCGGCGCATCCGCCGCAAGGCGTCGCCGCGCATCGCCGTCAGGTCCTCGCCGTCGAACAGCACCCGGCCCGAAACCGCCGGGCGGAGCTGCAGCACCGCGCGCCCGAGCGTGGACTTGCCGCAACCGGATTCCCCGACCAGGCCCAAGGTTTCGCCGCGGGCGATCTGCAGGCTGACGCCGGACACCGCGTGGATCGTCCGGCTGCCGACGCCATATTCGACGACGAGGTCTTCGACCTTCAGCAGCGGATCGACCGCATGAAATTGCGTGGTGTCCTGCATCAGCTGGCCCCGCCTGCCGCCGGCGCAATCGGATGGAAGCAGGCATATCGATGATCGGGTGATTCCGCGTCCGCCAGCGCCGGCTTTTCCTGCTGGCAGCGGCCGTTCGCATACCGACAACGCGGTGAGAACGCGCATCCTTGCAATGGCCGGGTCGGGTCCGGCGGCCGTCCTGAGATCGCCGGCAATGGCGTATGCGGCGCAGCGTCGAGCTTCGGAATCGCGGCCAGCAGCGCCTCGGTGTAGGGCATGCGCATTGTCTTGAACAACTGGGCCGTCGGCGCGCGTTCGACCACGCGGCCGGCATACATCACCGCGACCTCGTCGGTTCTCCCTGCGACCACGCCGAGATCGTGGGTGATCAGGATCATCGCCATGTGGCGGCGGCGCTGCTCGCGCGCCAGGAGATCGAGGATCTGGGCCTGAATGGTGACGTCGAGCGCGGTGGTCGGCTCGTCCGCGATCAAGAGCTTCGGCTCGCAGGACAGCGCGATCGCAATCGCCACGCGCTGCCGCATGCCGCCGGACAATTGATGCGGGTATTGTGCGAGGCGCTGCTCCGGCGCGGGGATTCCGACGGCCGCGAGCAATTCCGCGCTGCGTTGGCGCGCAGTGGCGGCATCGAGCTCAAGATGCTCCTGCAGCGTCTCGACGAGTTGCGTGCCGATGGTCAAGACCGGATTGAGCGACGTCATCGGATCCTGAAACACCACCGCGAGCGACCGGGCGCGCAATTTCCTCAACACGCCCGCGCCGCAGCGCGTGAGATCCTGCCCGTCGAACATCACCCGGCCGGACAATTGGGCCTTTTTCGGCAGCAATTGCAGGATCGCGCGCGACAGCATGGTCTTGCCGCAGCCGGATTCGCCGACGATGCCGAGCGTCCGTCCGGCGCCGACCGACAGATCGACATGATCCACGGCACGCAGATTGCCCCGCGGCGTCGGCAGGTCGACGGCGACGTCCTCGACTGAAAGAAGCGCGCGCCCGCTCACAGCGCGCCCTGGCGCGGGTCGGTGAGCGCCCGCAAGCTGTCGCCGACCAGGTTGAAGGACAGCACGGTCAGGAACATCGCGATCGCGGGCAGGAACGCCAATCGCGGCGCGACATCGAGGCTCTCGCGTCCCTCCCCGATCATGCTGCCCCAGCTCGATATCGGCGGCGGGACGCCGAGCCCCAGGAACGACAGCGCGCCTTCGGCGACGATGGTGACGGCGACGCCGAGCAGGAAGAAGGCAAGCAGCGGCAGCATCACGTTGGGCAACAGCTCGCGCAACAGGATGCGCGCATGGGTCGCGCCGAGCGCCTCGGCCGCGATCACGAACTCGCGCCGCGCCAAGCTCAATGTCGCGGCCCGCGCCACCCGCATGAAGGCGGGAATGCCGAGCACGCCGAGAATGAGCGTGAGATTGAGGATCGACTGCCCGAGATAGGCGGTGACGGCCAGCGCCAGGATCAGCGGCGGAAAGGCGAGCAGCACGTCCATGCTGCCGACCACCAGCGCCTCGAAGCGGCCGCGGAAATAGCCGGCGAGCATGCCGAGCGCGCCGCCAATGGTAAGGCCAATGATCGGCGCGCACAGGCCGACGATGAGCGATATCCGCGCGCCGTAAATCAGCCGGGCCAGTTCGTCGCGCCCGAGCCCATCGGTGCCGAGCCAGTGATCGAAAGAAAACGGCGCCCGCCGTTCCAGCATGTCCATGTCGGTCGGGCTCGGCAGCGGCAGCACCGGCGCGAAGATTGCGACCGCAAAGACCAGGGCCATCCAGCCGATCGCTATCCAGACCACCGGCCCGAGCCGGCGCGCCCGCCGCACCGGTGGGACAGCGATGCCTTCATTGATGGCAAGCTCAAGCGTGGCCATGGCGGATCCTGGGATCGAGGACGGCGTAGAGCATGTCGACGATGAAATTGATCAGCACGAACCCCACCGCGACCAGCAGCACCGCGCCCTGCAGGATGATGAGGTCGCGGGTGTAGATCGCGCCGACCAGAAGCCGGCCGATGCCCGGCAGCGCGAAGACCGTCTCGACGATCACGGCACCGCCGATCAGGCGCCCGATATTGATGCCGGTGACGGTGACAAGCGTCAGCGAGGACGGTTTGAGCGCGTGCACGAACAGGATCCGCGAGGGCTTCAGTCCCTTGGCCTTGGCGAGGGCGATATAATCCTCCTGCAGGGTCGCGATCATGTCGGAGCGCAGCACGCGCATGATGCCCGGCCATTCGGCGAGCGCCAGGGTCAGCGCCGGCAGCACGAAGAAACGCAGGTTTCCAGCCGGGTCTTCGGTAAACGGCACGTAGCCTGTCGCAGGCAACAGGCGAAGCTCGACCGCGAACAGATAGATCAGGAGGATCGCGGACAGGAACGTCGGCACCGACAGCATGCCGAACGCCGTCCCGGTCATGAAGCGGTCGAACGCGCCGCCGCTCTTTGCCGCGCAGGCGATGGCGAGCGGAACGCCGATGGCGAGCCCGATCAATTCGGCCAGGATCATCAGCTCGAAGGAGACCGGCAGCCGTTCGGCCACCGCCTGCAGCACAGTCTGCCCGGTGCGGAACTGCGGCCGAAATCGCCTTGCAGCACATGGCCGAGCCAGCCGAGATAGCGCCACCAGATCGGCTGATCGAGCCCCATGTCGTGGCGCAGGGCCT
>WNFD01008163.1_pt1 | contig 22168 bp, 20 predicted proteins | sample 5400491 | NCBI WGS metagenome assembly WNFD01 (sample SAMN13153343, study PRJNA577476) | soil metagenome | isolation source: 120 cm saprolite under Douglas fir tree site 2 hole 2 replicate 2 | place: USA:California | collected 2015-04-18
GAGATCACTGCCACCGCCGAACTCGACATCGTCCTTGTCAACGAGGTGGCGCTAGCCGTCACCGAAAGCCTGCACGCCGATTCGCCACGCCTGCTGGTCATCGACACTTTCGGCAAAATCGAGGCCGCCGGCGGCGGCATGCGCCGGGCCATCCGCGAGGCAATCGATCTTGGCATTCCCGTCCTGGTCGGTGTGCCGCCGGCAAATCTTGCCCGTTGGCGCAGGTTCGCCGGCGCGCTTGCGGTCGAGATGCCGGCGGAGCCGTGGGCGATCGCGGAGTGGCTCGACGCACAAGGGCTAGCTGCCATCGCCCCTGTCGGTACCGCGCAGCGCCTCGCGACTACTGAGAGCGTGCCATGACGATCCCCCGGCTGAACGTTCGCCTCGAGCGCGAACGGCGGAAGCATTTTCGATGGCTTGCCAAGCGCTTCGGCATGGAGCGCGCCTCAACTCATACCGAGGAGTAGATCAATGTCGATACAACACGCCGAAACGAGACTATCTCCCCTGCCAAAGCGGGCGGAAGCGACCAGCCATTGGCCCTACGTCGCGGCCTGGCTGTTCGTGTGCGTCTTCTATTTCATTCAGTACGCGCTGCGCTCGGCGCCACCTACGCGGGCTTCTCCATCGTCGCCGGCGCGTCGCTGGACCGCTTCGGCGCCAAGTTGCCCATCGCGACAGGAGTGTTCGGCGTTGCGATCGGCAGCGTCCTGTTCGGTCTCGGTTCGATGGGCGCGGCGGAAGGTGGACGGCTGCTGCAGGGGGCCGGCTCGGCCTTTGCCTTTACCGGCGCGGTCTATCTCGCCGCGCGCGGCTTCTCCGACCGGTGGCTCGCCACCGCTGTCGGCGTCACGCAGCTCTTCGGCATGCTGGGAGGCTTCGTCGGCCAATTCGCTGTCGGGCCGCTGGTGCACGGACCGATCGCCTGGCAATCCTTCTGGATCTATAGCGGCGCCGCCCTCGCCATCGTCGCCTTCTTCATCCTGGTGGTCACGCCGGGCAGCCATGCGCCGACACGCGGCTCGCTGTTGTCGATGTTCGCGCCATACAAGGTCGTGCTCACCAACCCGCAGTCCTATCTCTGTGGTATTGTCGGCGGCCTGCTGTTCATGCCGACCAATGTCGCTGACATGATCTGGGGCGTGCCCTTCCTGCACCTGGGTTTGGGCGTCGAAACGGCCGAGGCCGTGGCGCGGTCGTCCATGGTGCCGCTCGGCTGGGTGATCGGCGCGCCGCTGCTCGGCTACCTCTCCGACCGCATCGGGCTTCGCAAGCCGGTGCTGATCGGCGGCATCGTGCTCGCATTGGCCTCCTTCCTCGGCATCGTCTACGCGCCCGGCCTGCTGCCGCCTTATGTCGGAGGCTTGCTGTTCGGCATCGGATCCGGCGCCGCCATGATCCCCTACAGCATGATCAAGGAAGTCAATCCGGACAACGTGAAGGGCAGCGCCACGGGCGCCATGAACTTCCTGGTGTTCAGCTTCAGCGCCTTCCTGGCACCGGCCTTCGGCGCCGTGCTGGTCAATCTGTCGGGCGGACATCAAATGACCTTGCAGACCTTCCAGCACGCCCATCTGATCTGGGTGGGTGCGATCGTGCTGGCCTTCATCCTGACGCTCTTCGTGCGCGAGACCGGTTCGGCGGCGCGCAAGACGGCAGGCTGACAACCACTCGAGCATCGAGCAGGCGACCCCATGGCATTTCCACGTCGTTCCCAGAGAGTCGCCCTGCTCGCACTGTTTGCCGTTTGCATTGTTGCAAACGGCATCGCCGCTGCGAGCGAGCCCGGTGCCGGACAACAAGCCATGGACTGCCTGCCCGCCGAGCCGGATTCGGTCCAGATCAGCTGGGACTCGCCGTGCCGGGACGGCACATGGTTGATGGACACCGAGCTGGGCTGCCGCATGTGGGATTGGCACCCCGCCCCCGAGGACACCGCGACTTGGACAGGCAGATGCCGGGCCGGCATGAAGGAGGGCGATGGCGTGGTGCAGTGGTTCGAGCACGGCCGGCCGATCGACCGGTTCGAAGGAAGGTTCGTTGGCGGTCGCCGCCAGGGACGCGGCCGCTATGTGTGGAATGACACCGACTGGTACGACGGATTCTACGCAAACGACCTTCCGCATGGACCGGGCACCGCGCACATCGCGGGCGTGGCGCTTGCCGGGCATTGGACACGCGGTTGTCTCAAGCAAGGTCCCAAGGTCGTTGCCATCGGCGTCACGCGCAAGTCGTGCGAGGAGCATGAGCAGCGGGTTGTGGAAGGCACCGTGGGGATTGCGCGGGGACCATAAGCTCGACCGGACCTGCAGACGCGACGCCGAAGTATTGACGGCGCGGTCACTTGCGATTTGTGCCTAAAAGCTCAGGCAGACGTTGGCTTCTCTACCTCCGGCAGCGATTCATCGTCCTGACGCGGACGGCACCGACGCCGAGGGACTAGCTGCCTCGCCCTGCCAGTCGATATCCAGCGGCGCTACCAAGCGTCGGACTTGCATCGGATCACGGGGCTTTGCAGCCGCATTTTACAATACGCGCAGATATCAGCCAATCAAAGTGGCGGTCCTGCCGTTACCTTTGACAACGTTCGATGCTCCTACCTTCCATCGAGCACGTCTGCCTGCACATCGTACGTTGAGGAGACCGATCAGATGCCGACCGGACTGACAGATCTGCTGCGCTATACCCGGGCGACGGCAATCGTCGGGGACCTTCTGAAAGTCCGGGCCCGCGATATCGGCCTGGGTGACATGGCGCTCGTCGAGATGCCCGACGGCACGCAATCGCTGGCCCAGGCGATCCAGCTTGATGGGGATGAGGTAGCGTTGCAGGTCTTCGGCGGCGGCAGAGGCCTTTCCACTCAGGCGACCGTGATGTTCCTCGGCCATCCGATGGAGGTGTCCTATGCGCCGAACATTCTCGGCCGGGTGTTTCGTGGCGACGGCCGGCCGATGGACGGTGGTCCCGACTTGTCGGGGGATCGTCAGGTCGACATCGGCGGACCCTCCGTCAATCCGGTGACGCGCATCGTACCGAAGAACATGATCCGGACGAACATACCCATGATCGACGTCTTCAATTGTCTGGTCGAAAGCCAGAAGATTCCCATCTTCTCGGTGGCCGGCGAGTCACACAATCGGCTTCTGGCACGCATTGCCATCCAGGCCGACGCGGACATCATCGTTTTCGGCGGGTTGGGGCTGATCTTCGACGACTATTATTTCTTCCGCACCACATTCGAGGATGAGGACCTCTTCCCCCGCGCCGTGATGTTCGTGAACCAGGCGTCGGACCCGATCGTCGAACGAGTGCTGGTGCCGGATATGGCCCTCAAGGTGGCGGAGCGATTCGCAGTGGAGGAACACAAGCGGGTGCTCGTGTTGATGACCGACATGACGGCGTATGCCGATGCATTGAAGGAAATCGGCATCTCGATGGAACGCGTGCCTTCCAATCGGGGGTATCTCGGGGACCTCTACTCTCAACTGGCTGTGCGTTATGAGCGGGCATGCAGCTACAAGGGCGCCGGCTCGGTCACTATCCTGACCGTCACCACGATGCCGGGCAACGACATCACGCATCCCGTTCCCGACAATACCGGATACATCACCGAGGGACAGTTCTATCTGCATGACGGCATGATCGACCCATTCGGGTCCCTCTCTCGTCTCAAGCAGAACGTCATCGGCAAAGTGACGCGCGAGGATCATTCCCAGCTCATGAACACCATGATCCGGCTCTATTCCGACGGCAAGGAAGCGCAACAGAAGCAGGCGATGGCGTTTGATCTATCCGCCTACGACAACAGGCTGATCAAGTTCGCCCAAATGTTTACGACGCGGTTCATGGCTTTGGATGTGTCTGTTCCGCTCGAGCAAGCCCTCGACCTGGGTTGGCAGACATTGGCGGAGTGTTTCGAGCCGCAAGAGCTCCTGATGAAGAAGGCACTGGTCGACAAGTACTTTCCGCATAAGGAGCCCTCTGCAGCTGCCGGCGCGCCGGCCGATCGGCAGATTTAAGGTGGATGCCGCACATGGCGACCCTTGCATTGAGCAAAACCTCACTCCAGCAGCAGCGTGACAAACTGCGCTTGTTCAAGCGTTTCCTGCCATCGCTCGAGCTGAAGCGGCAGCAGCTCACGGCGGAGCACAAGAAGGCTGTGCAAGTGCTGGCGCAAGCCGAGCAAGGCGCAGATCAGGCGAGCCATTCATTGAAGGACTTGTTGCCCATCCTCGGCAGCTCGCCGATGAAGCTGTCGGGGTTAGTTCGCATCCGCCGCATCGACGTCGCCGAGGAGGATGTCCTGGGATTGCGCCTGCCGACGCTGCGCGCTGTCGAGTTCGATGTCGCGGACTATTCGCTCCTGGCCACGCCGTTCTGGATCGATGCGCTGGCGACATGCCTCAAAGACGTCATCGCGTATCGCATTCGTTTGCAGGTGTATCGCCAGCGAGTAACGCGGATGCATGCTGCCGTTCGGCGCATCAGCCAGCGTGTCAATCTCTTCGAGAAGATATTGATTCCCAATGCCGACAAGAACATCGCGCGCATCCAGATCTTTCTGTCCGATGTCGAGCGGGCAGCTGTGGTGACCTCCAAGATCGCCAAGGCCAAACAGGCCCGCGAGCGGGCATCCGCGCAGGCGATGTCAAGACAGGTGCATTGATGGCCATCGTTCCGCTCATCAAGGTGACGTTGTGCGGCCCAGCGGCCGAAAAGAACGCGGTGCTCGATCGACTGCAAAGCCTCGCTTGCCTGCATTTGATCGACCTTCGGGCAAGGGCGGCCGAAGCCAGCGAGGTCGGGCATCTGGACCGCGATGCCCGCGAGGCATTGCAGTATCTGTGGGACAGCCCGGTGCGCCGGCGGGCGCAGCAGCAAAGAGGCAGCGTCGACATAGAGGCGGTGGTAAAGGAGGCGCTCGACATCCGCGGCCGCTCGCGGGCGCTCGCCGAAGAACGCGAGCAGTTGCACAAGTGGATCACCGACATCGAGCCTTGGGGCGATTTCGAGTTGCCGGAGTGGGCCGCAGACGGCGCATTGCGGTTCTGGTTCTACATCGTTCCACGCCACCAGGCGCGATGCTTCGATGCGATCACCATGCCGTGGAGGATCGTGACGCAAGACCATCGCTTTGCCTATGCGGTGGTGATTGCAAACGAGCAGCCGGCAAACATGCCGGTTGCTCCGGTGTCACTTGAACCGCGCTCGCTCGCGAAGCTGCGCATGCGTCTTGCGGAAGTCGAGCGTGAACTGGAAGAGCTCGACTATCGACGGATCGGCTTGACGCTCTACACCGAGGTGCTGAGGGACGCATTGGACGAGAGCGACGACCGCGCCGCCCGTCGCCAGGCTGGCGCACGCGCCCTGGAACGCGACCAACTGTTCGCCGTGCAGGGTTGGGTGCCCAGGAGCCAGGCTCCGGCGCTGCGGCGGCTCAGCGCCGAGCGTCACCTCGCATTGACAATCGAGCCGCCCAGCGCGCGAGACAATCCTCCCACGTTGTTGGACAACCCCCGGGCGCTGCGCGGCGGCGAAGGCTTGGTGGAATTCTACACGACGCCCGCATACCGCTTGTGGGACCCGTCGGAATCGGTGTTTTTCGCCTTCGCCCTGTTTTTCGGCATGATTCTCTCGGATGCGGGATATGCCGCGATATTGGGCGTGATCTTGCTCGCCAAGTGGCGGCGCATGGGGCGCACCGCAAGCGGTCGCAGCCTGCGCGGCGTGTTCGCGGCCGTGGTCTTCTTTTCGATCATCTACGGCGTCCTGGTGGGGACGTATTTCGGGATGGGGCCGCCGGCAGGCTCGTGGCTCGCCCTGCTCCATGTCCTCGATGCCAATGATCAACGGTTGATGATGTGGCTTGCGATCGGCGTCGGAGCGGCACACCTCCTCTATGCGAATCTGGTCGCAGCCTGGTGGCGCCGGCACTCGGCCACTGCGCTGAGCGCGCTTGGATGGGCCGCTGTTTTTATCGGCGGCTTCTGTGCCGGCCTTGCGAACAGCTATTCCGAGCTGACGTTCCTGGGCGGCGCCGGACTGTGGGCGCTTGCGCTTGGCGGCCTGCTCGTCCTGCTCTTTACCAGCGAGAGGCCGCTCAGTGCGGCTCCGGCCCAGCTGTTTGGCCGACTCGTGGACGGGCTCAAAGGCATCACTGGTCTCTCCAAGGCGTTTGGCGACACCCTGAGCTACCTGCGTTTGTTCGCCCTGGGACTGGCGTCGATCAAACTCGCGGAGGCTTTCAACGGGTTGGCCGCAACCGCCTTTGAGTCTGGCGGCGTGGGACTGTTGCTGGGCCTGCTGGTCCTGCTCGTCGGCCATGGCATCAACTTCGCCATGGGACTCATGAGCGGGGTGGTTCACGGCCTGCGCCTCAACCTGATCGAGTTCTTCAACTGGAGCCTTCCCGAGGAAGGGGAGCAATTTTACGCGTTCAGGAAGAAAGCCTTGAAAGCAGCGGAATAAACCAAGGAGATTGTCTATGGAATCGAATTTGACTGCGCTTATGGGGTGGATCGGCATCTACGGTCCGGTCGCCCTGGCGTCTATCGGCAGTGCGATCGGCTGCACGATAGCAGGGAAGGCCGCGTGCGGCGCTGTTCTCGAAGTCGATGGCGGATACGGGCGCTATATCGGACTTTCGGTCCTCCCGTCCTCGATCGTCATCTATGGCATCGTGATCATGTTCAGCCTCAATCGGCCGGTGGGCGATGCGACCTCACCGGGCCTGTTCGGCGTGGGGCTTCTGGTCGGCGTGGCCTTGCTCTACATCGCCATTTTGCAAGGGCAGTGCTGTGCTGCCGCGATCAACGCCAGCAAGAGCAAGCCGGCAATTTTCGGAATCTCGGTGACGCCGGCGGCGATCGTCGAAGGGTTCGCCGTATTTGCATTCGTCTTTGCACTCATCGTCAGCGGCGCGATCCCGAAAGGTTGAAACTGTCATGGCACAAGCACCAGTGATCGATTCGTCCAAAGCTGGCACGGCAATGCCAGCTGTAGAATCAACCGGCGTCGACACCCTCATCAACCGGCTGCGCGACGACGGCATCGAGCAAGGTCGCAGCCAGGCCCAGGCGCTTGTCACGACGGCGCAGAAACAGGCCTCGGACATCGTCGCGGCCGCCCAGCGCGAGGTGGATTCCATTCTGGTCAAGGCCAAGGACGAGGCCGGCAAACTCAAAGCCGCCGGCGAACATGCGATTGGCCTCGCGATGCGCGACACGGTTCTGTCGCTCGAAGATGAACTGGTCAAGGAGTTCCGGAACCAACTGACCCGCCTTGTCAAAGGCCTGCTCGCCGATCCCGCCTTTCTCCAGCAGCTGATCCTGGAGGTCGCGAGCAGAGTGGCGCCCGCGTCCGCGGGCAAGCCGGTGGAGCTGCTGCTCCCCGCCCAACTCGTTTCGCTGGAAGACCTGCAGCGCAAACCGGAACAAGCCGCGCCGGGCACGCTGATGCACTTCGTGCTGTCCTTGGGCGGCGGCATGCTCCGTGACGGCATAACCTTTGGTGCGGCCGATGATGGCGAGGCAGGGATTCGAATCTGTCTCGTGGATGACGACGTGCGGATCGATCTGACGGAGTCTGCCATCAGCGCGTTGCTACTCAAGCACATGCTGCCGCGGTTTCGCGCCTTGCTACGCGGCAAGGTGGCCGTTGACAGCGCCGTTGCAAAGCAGCCGGACGCGGCCAAAGCCGCGTAACAGGCAGATGCGATCCAATATGTATTATATGCTTGTCTCCAGCTTGCCGGCGCTGCCGGCGCGCTTCGATGTCGATCGCCTGCCCATTACCCTCGAGCGGCTCCAGGCACGCCTGCGCATGCTTGAGCCAGAGGACGCCCGGGAAATCAGCCGGATGCTGGACGTACTCAGGTGGAGCTGGCAGTTCGAGGAGGCAAAGGACGCAGCCGTCGCCAAGCGATACGGCGAGCTGATGCAAAAGATCACCACGCCGTTGGCTCACGAGGTCCTGGCTGCCGGCATGAACATGCGCATGATCGTGGCGGCGTTGCGCCGTCGCCGCCGCGGGTTGGGCCCGCCCACGGTCGGGTTCGGCCGGTGGTTCGAACCCATCCGCCGCCACTTCAATCAGCCCGATTTCGGGCTCGGTCACGTGATTCCCTGGCTTGTTCCGTTCGATCAAATGCTTGAGCAGAGCGATGTGCTCGCTCTTTACCGGCGGGTATTGCAGGAAACCTGGACATATTTGAGGAAACGTTCGCAGGACTACGACAACTTCAGTTTCGAAGCCGTTGTGCTGTACATCGCGCGCTGGGACATCATCCGCCGCTGGCAGCAGCTGCAGCCCGAGCGCGGCCGGTCGATTTTCGAAGCGCTCGTCACGGAGGCCATGGGTGAACATGCAAAGCTCTACTCTTGAAGCCCGCGTCATAGCGGTGACCGGGAACATCGTGCGCATCGAAAGCGAAGCGCCGATCACAAAAAACGCAATCGCCTTCGTGCAGGTGGGGAACGCGCAGCTCAAGGGCGAGGTGCTGCGGGTCCAGGATCGACACGCCGACCTGCAAATATTCGAGGAGACTCAGGGGGTCCAGGTCCATGCACAGGTCGCCCTGACCAAGGAGCTGCTCTCCGCCACTCTCGGACCGGGCCTTCTGGGTACGGTCTATGACGGGCTGCAGAATCCGCTGCAGGCCCTGGCCAAACGGGACGGTTTCTTCCTCAGGCGCGGCGAGCAAGTGGCCGCGCTCGACCCGACGCGGAAGTGGTCCTTCACGTCCGGCTGCAAGGTTGGCGCCCGCCTGAACGCCGGTGATGCGCTCGGCAGGGTGCAGGAGCACCGCTTCATCCACAAGATCATGGTGCCATTCGGCGAGCCGGGCGAGGTCGAGGTCGTCTCGATCCAGGACGGCGAATTCACGGTCAACGAACCGGTGGCTCGCATCCGCGACGCGGCGGGTCGGGAGCGCGACCTGACGTTGTCGCAAGCCTGGCCGGTGCGACGGCAGCTGCCGGAGAAACTGCTCCGCCGCGGCCTCTGCGAGCGTCGCTATCCTGCCCAACCGCTGACCACGACGATCCGGCTGGTGGATACGTTCTTCCCGATCGCGCTGGGAGGCACGGCCTGTATTCCCGGCCCGTTCGGCGCAGGAAAAACCGTTCTTCAGAGCCTCATCGCGCGCTATTCGACGGCTGATGTCGTGATCCAGGTCGCGTGCGGCGAACGGGCGGGCGAGGTGCTGGAAACCATCGACGATTTTGCGACGATGAAGGATCCCCGGGGTGGTCTGCTGATGGACCGTACGGTGGTGATCTGCAACACCTCGTCGATGCCCGTGGCGGCGCGCGAGGCTTCAATCTATATGGGCATCACGCTGGGCGAGTACTATCGGCAGATGGGGCTCAACGTGCTTCTGATCGCCGACTCGACATCACGCTGGGCGCAGGCGATGCGCGAGACGTCCGGGCGTTTGGAAGAGATTCCCGGAGAGGAAGGCTTTCCCGCCTATCTCGACTCGGCGATCAAGGGCGCCTATGAGCGTGCCGGTGTACTGCAGACCAACGATCGTTCTATTGGCAGTCTGACCATGGTCGGCACAGTGTCGCCTGCCGGCGGCAACTTCGATGAGCCGGTCACGCAATCGACGCTTGGCACGGTCAAGACGTTCCTGGGCCTGTCATCGGCGCGAGCGTATAAGCGGTTCTATCCGGCCGTCGATCCATTGCTCTCCTGGTCGCGTTATCTCGATCAGTTGCGGCCATATTTCGACGAGCACATGCAGCCAGGTTGGACCGATGCAGTGCGCGACCTCTCACAACTCCTGCACCAAGGTGACAGTATCTATCAAATGATGCAGGTCACCGGCGAAGAAGGCGTCACGCTTGCAGATTATGTCACTTATCAGAAATCGGTGTTCCTCGACATGGTCTACCTGCAACAGGATGCCTACGACAAGGTGGATGTCTCGGTGCCCCTCGAGCGCCAGAAAGAGACTTTTGCTCTGGTACGCGGGCTTATTCAGCGGGACTATCCATTTTCCAGCAAGGAAGAAGCGCGCGGCTTCTTCAGACAGCTCACCGGCCTGCTGAAGAATCTGAACTACACGGCTCGGAATGCTCCGGAATATGCCGCCTACCTCGCGCAGATCGACGAGCTTGTGAAGACGCTCGGTCGCGCCAAGGCGGGATGAATTGAGTGCGATTCGCCAAGCGAGCTCCAAGGGTCTGGTCGGCGCCGGCTCGCCGTGATGCAGGGGCCACGTAGCGTCCTCGTGGCCGGACACAGCCACGAAAGTTGCATCGCATCGCTCGTCAGGATCGCTTTGCGCAATCGGCCGTCCGCGGGTTCAGGGCGCTTTTGTTCAATCGCAGCCGCCACAGGTCGCTTAGTTGGATGAGCAGCGTCTGCGAGCCGCACAGCCCACCGGAGATCTCAATGACCAAAAGCATGATGGCAGCCGTCGTCCATGAGTTCGGCAAGCCGCTGGCAATCGAAGAAGTCGCCGTACCGACGGCCGGCCCAGGACAGATCCTCGTCAAGATGGCGGCGACCGGCGTCTGCCACACCGACCTCCACGCCGCCGATGGCGACTGGCCGTTCAAGCCCCGGCCGCCGTTCATCCCGGGCCATGAGGGCGTGGGCCATGTCGTCGCCGTCGGCACAGGCGTGCGGCACGTGAAGGAAGGCGATCGGGTCGGCGTGCCGTGGCTGTACACCGCCTGTGGGCATTGCAAGCACTGCATGGGCGGCTGGGAGACCCTGTGCGAGGAACAGCAGAACACCGGCTATTCGGTGAACGGCAGCTTCGCCGAATATGTCCTTGCCGATCCCGACTATGTCGGTCACCTGCCCGCCAACGTCAGCTTCGTCGATATCGCACCGATCCTCTGCGCCGGCGTGACCGTCTACAAAGGGCTCAAGGTCACCGACACCCAGCCCGACGACTGGGTGGTGATCTCGGGCATCGGCGGCCTCGGCCACCTGGCGGTGCAATATGCCAAGGCCATGGGCCTCAATGTGATCGCCGTCGACGTCGACGACGCCAAGCTGGACCTCGCGCGGCAGCTTGGCGCGGCGCTGGCCGTGAATGCCCGCAAGGCCGACCCCGTCGCCTTCGTGAAGAAAGAAGTGGGCGGCGCCCAGGGCGTGCTCGTCACCGCGGTCTCGCCGAAGGCCTTCGAGCAGGCCATCGGCATGGTCGGCCGCGGCGGCACGGTGTCGCTGAACGGCCTGCCGCCGGGCGACTTCCCCCTGTCGATCTTCGACACAGTGATCAACGGCATCACCGTTCGCGGCTCGATCGTCGGAACGCGACTCGATCTGCAGGAAGCCCTGAACTTCGCCGGTGAGGGCAAGGTCAAGGCGACGGTTGCCACGGAATCCCTGGAGAACATCAACGACATCTTCGCGCGCATGCATCACGGCGACATCCAGGGCCGCATTGTGATCGACTTCCAGAGGTAGCTGCGGCTGCCCGCGACAACGCGACGTTCGACTCCAGGAACGTGCGCACCCGCTCACCGGCATTCGAGCATAATCCGTCAGGCCACTGCTTCATCGCCGCGCCCGAGCACGAGAAAATGCGTGACGAGCGGTTGTGGGATCTCCGGCAGAAGCGCGACCGCGAGATGCACGGCATTCCCCAATGGGAGGAGCTGCGGGCGCTCGCCTCGTCGATCAAGGAGCATACGCTCACACACCTCGACGACCATCTGGAGCAGTTCGAGGCCAATGCGCGCTCAAACGGCATCGCGGTGCATTGGGCACGCCACGCCGCCGAGCACAACCGGATCGTCCACGGCATCCTCGAGGACCATGGTGCGCTTCACCGACTCCTTCTCATTTGCGACGCTCTCAGCGAGCACAGCGCTTACTTCGACACTGGTGGACGGGGTTGAAGTTCTTCGACATCAACTTGTTTCGCGTCTACATCCCGCCGATCTCCATGCTGATGGTGGCGGCGTGGCTTGTCACCCACCGTCGGCTTGCGTTGGCCGGCGGCCTGCTACGGCCGCCAGTCGCTTGCGCAGAAGGCGATTCGTGTGACCAGTTCGGCGCGCAATCGGCCGCGGGTCTGCTTGCGGAGCGGCTTCCGTCTCGGGTTCCAAGGCATCCATGGCATCTTCCTAGAAAAGCACCGTGAGCACAGCCCCTGGCTCGTCACATAGAGGCTGAGCGGACGACGGCTGCCTTCATGCTCTTGGTCACTGAGGTCTCGGTTGGGGGCTTGGCGGCTCGCGCACGCTGCTCATCCAACTAACCGACCTGAGGCCGCCTCGATTGACCAGAGGCCGCCTCGATTGAACGGAATCGCCATGAACCGGCGGACGGCCTATCGCCCAAAGCGATCCTTGACCACCGATGCGATCCACCATTCGCGACTTTGCCCCGTCACGACGACGGTACAGGTCATGCCTGAGCTGACGAGTACTCCGTCGGGTACCTCGTCGATGTGGATGCGCGTGGGAATCCGCTGGGCGAGCCGGACCCACTCGAATGTCGGATTGACGTTCGCCAGAAGCTGCGGCCCGTTCGGGTTGTCCCGGTCGGTGATGCCACGGCTGATACCGTCGATATGGCCCTGCAACGCGGGTCCACCGCTCATGAGGTGGATCTCGACCCGAGCGCCCGGCTTGAGGTTGGTCGTCTTGGTCTCTTCGAAGTAACCCTCGACGCGATAGGAGTCGCTGTCGATCAGCGCCAGCAGCTGGGTCCCGACGGCAGCGTATTGCCCGACGACCAAGGCGGCGAGCGCCGACGCCGCCACATGCTGGGCATCCTCCTTGTTTTCGTCAGAAATCGCGAGGTTCGTGAGCTTTTTGCGCCGATTGGCGTCGCTCTGCCGCATCAGCATCTCGGCGTGGCGGGCCGCCACATTGGCTTCGGCCGAGGCGACGGCCAGCTTGTAGCGTTCCTGATCGACAACGAACAGGATGTCACCCTTGTGGACCGCCTGATTGTCCCTGACCCGCAGGTCGGTCACGAACCCGGCGACGTCCGGCGCAATGGTGACGACATCGGCGCGCACCCTGGCGTCGCGCGTCCAGGGCGAGAGCATGTAGTAGTTCCACAGTTCGTAGGCCCCGAGGCCACCGGCCGCGACGATCAGCAGCGTGGCGACGACGCGCGCCAGAGCCTTCATCATAATTCTCATCAGGGCACCATGAAATCAGGTCGCAAGCACGAGAGCGGAGAACAGGCAGAGGAAAAGCCCGAATCGGGCGAGCGACGGATGCCACAGCAAACGATAGCCGCCGAGGCGCGTGACGAGCCGGTCCACGATGACGAACACCAGGAGCGCGGCAAGGAAGTAGAGGAAGAGCGACGGCGCGAGCGCGCCGAAAAGCGGGACCTCACGCAGCATGGATCGGTGCTCCCTGCGATTTGTGGTCGAAGAGCAGCTCGCGGCAGCGCTCGAGTTCATCGGCGACGGCGGCAAAGGCAAACATTTCCCGGCCGGCAGCCCGCGCGTCGGCGACGCCCAGCCCGTCGTCGCGCACCTCCGCCAGGCACTTCACCGAGGCTTCCCTCGCGGCGCTCACCGCGCGATCGAGCGGCTGCCTCTCGTTGCTGGCAAGGAAGCAGGCGATGTCATCGGCTAAGCCGGCATCGGCACGCCTCGACCGTCCCTGGTCGCGCACCCGGATCAGCTCACGCCCTGCACCCAGCAGGGCAAAGCCGGAGTCGACGGCGGCAACGTCTTCCCCTCGATCGGGCGGGAGGCTCCGACGCAGCTGGTCAAGCGCCTCGACGGTGCTCGTCACGAACTCGGTCGGGCCCACTTGCGGCGGCCCGGCGATGCGTTCGAACGCGCGGCGCATCGCCTTGACGAAGCGGCGCCGCGCGGCTTCAGGCGTATCGGGAGCAATGATGGCGAACAGCAGCGCGGTCAGCACGACGGCGAACGTCGCCGCCAGGGAGGTACTGATGAGACCGACAGGATCATAAGCCATGCGATCCTGGAACATGGCGACGCTGGCAAAGTAGAGTCCGGCAAGGAACCCAAGCCCTGCGGTCTTGGGCTTTGCCATCAGCCAGGCGCAGAAAAACAGCACCGGAGCGACAACCAGGCAGAACATCGCGAACCCCGAGGCGTCCGGCAGCAGGACCTCGACCACGATAAAGGCAGGGAACGTTGACAGCGTGAACAAAAACGCCGCCTTCGTCGCAGCCTCCGAGCCACCTTCCATTGTGGCCAACCGCGCTGTCGCCACCGCCGCAAGGATGGTCGCCGTCACCCCGCTCGGCCAATTGGCGAGAATCCAGAATGTGCCCGCGAGAAGGAGAGCCGATGCTGCCCGCACTCCTGCCCAGGCGGCGCCGGCGAGGTCGTTCGAGACGGCGAAACGAGCCGGCCGCACCGGCTGGGGCTGCGGCGACAGAAACGCCTCGTGCGCTTCGGCGAAGGCAGCGAACGCCTCGAAGAAGTCGCGCAGGTAGCCGATGGCAGCGGCGCCTCGGATGACGTCCTCGTCCGGCGCGACCGACTCACGACAGAGCGCTCGCGCAAGAGGCAGGTCGGCGCTCGCGCGCACGAAGGTGTGCCGCACGTCAGCGGCATCAAGCTTGCCATCGCGCCAAAGTCCGATTGCGCCTGCTGCTGTTCTCAAGGCTTCTGTCAGCCCCGGAACGGGCACGGTCGGACATGCCCGCAGCCAATCGGCAGATCGACCGAGGAGCTGCGCGACATCAATGACGCCCAGCATTGCGATACTAAGGCGCCGAATCGCATCGCTGCGACTGCGGATGTCGCGATCCTCGAAGACCGCCGAAGCGCGCAGGTTCTCGATCGCGATCACCTGACCGAGCAGCTTGGTCAACGAGGCGGCGGCAGCACGGCCCTTGAGCAGCGCTACCGCGGCGTCGGCAAGCTCGGTTCGGCTGGATGCAACGGCCCGACGCAAGGACTGAGCGAGCGACATCGGCAGGACGAGATGGCTGATCGCGGCGGTCGTCATGATCCCGAGCGAGATCTCGGTGACGCGCGCCTGGGCGATGAAGAACGCATTCCCCGGGTCGAGGGCGCCCGGAATGCCGACGATCGCCACCGTATAGCCGGCCAGCACGAAGCCGTAGCCCGCGAAGTTCCTGGCCAGTAGCGAGGCAAAGGTGCAAAGCCCGATCCAGACGGCGAGTGTGCCGAGAAAAAGCACACGCTCCTGGGCGAAGAGAGAGACCAGGAGCAGGGCGACGGCGGCGCCAACCAGCGTCCCGATGATCCGGTAGAAGCTCTTTGCCAGGACGAGCCCGCTCTGCGGCTGGGCGACGATGAAGACCGTCAGCAGCGTCCATTTCGGCTGGTCGAGATTGAAGGCAAAAGCGATCCACAGCGCGAGCAGCGCCGAGGCCGTCGTCTTGGCGGCAAAGATCCAGGGAATCCAGGGTGGACCGAGGAGCGGCTTTGCCGGATCGGTGCCCGTGGATGGGCGAGGCGCTTTGGGTCGCTTGATCGCGGCGGAGACCGGGCGGCGTACGTCCCGACCCGGCCGAATCGCAGCCGGGGCGAGACCTCGGGCAGGGCCGCCAAGATGAGCCGTCGAGGCCGCCTCGTCGCCGGCGACGGCGTCCTTCGGATCGATCTTCGCGATCCGCTCGAGGGTCCCGCCCATTTGGCGCCCTAGCCGGCCAGCGAAGCTAAGAGCGGATGAGTAGGCCGGCCCGCACCCTGAGCGCCTGTGCGTGTGTTGTATTTTACGACAACGCTGTCCCTGGCTCATTCCGGTCATAATGGTTTCGCGCCTAATCACGGCGACCCGTGCCCCTAGCGCGTCGACCAGCGGTAGCGGCTCGGCGTCGCGCCAACGAGCTTTCTGAACTGGCGGCAGAAATGGCTGTGATCGGCGAAGCCGGAAGCCATGGCGACTTCCGACAGCGCCAACGTGGTTTCCACCAGAAGACCCAGCGCCCGCCGCACACGGCGCTGCAGAAGGTACCTGTGGGGCGTCACGCCCGTCGACTGCTTGAACGCCCGGATAAAATGGGAGGTCGACAAGCCCGCTGTGCTGGCGAGGTCCTGGAGGCTTATGCTGTCCCCAAGGTGCGTTTCGACATAATCGCGCACGCGTTGCAGGACGTGAGGCGGCAAACCCCCGCGGAAATGCGGTCGCAAGCGCGTCAAGGGCTGGTCGGCGGGCTTGCCGGCTACGATGCCCAGAAGCCCTTGCAGCGTCGATTGGGAGGCATCCGCCAATTCGCCGGCGTTCAGGGACAGGGAGTCACTCATCGTTCTCCTACAGGTTACTTCGATCTGGAAATCGGTCGGGTGTTCTCGGTAGAAGATTGGACACCGGCGCTTCTCAGACAATCCCCCGGACGGGGGAGCAGGCGATACGCGGAGGGGGATGCCTCGGTGACCGACGAACCTCACAGCAGCCCGAGCGATCCGGCGCGAGACACGGCCTCGGTGCGAGAACTGGCGGCAAGCTCAGGCGCGGCGTTCCCCCAAGGCCTGGGCTTCGCGAAGCAGCAAGGCTGCGAAGTCGTATTGCATCCAGTGCGTGGCGATGCGCGTAAGAACGAGGTATGCGCGCGAGGCCGCTTCGATCGGACCCGCCGCTCAGCCCCGAACTTGCCTTCGCAACCGAACGCTCTCGGCGGCAATAAAATGAGTGACCTTGGGCTCGTCGCCTAAGTGAAATCGATGAACTTTGTCTTGAAGCAGACGGTCCGCGTTGGTGACTCGCTGGTGCTGACGCAGGTGTTCCAGCCACGAATCGACGACGAACGTTTCCAACAAGCGCCCCTCTTCGGCCGCGTCCTCAAAGACGCCCCAATCATAGGCACCGTCGCGCCGCCGCTCTTGAGCCAGTCCTTCAAGCGCCGTCAGAAAGGCGTCTCGGTCGGTGGGCTTGATTCGATACTCGATGGTTACAAGCACCGGCCCTTCGTCTTGGTCGACGTCGCGTGTGACGATCGGCGCCGGCCAGTGCATGGAGGGCGCGAGGTCGATTCCGCCCGCTGTCTGCAACTTCCAGTGCCACGTGAGAGGAATGGCAGCGAGCGCGCCTGCGGCCGCACAAAAGTGAGCAACAGGCAGTCCAAACAATCCCCCGACCTGACCCCAGATCATGCTGCCAACGGTCATCGCGCCAAAGAAGACAGTAACAAACATGGCGAGGCCGCGGCCTCGTACCCAGTCGGGCAACGAAGCCTGAGCGGAGACATTGAGGCTCGCCAGGACAATAATCCACGAAATGCCGGCTATGGCACTTGCAGCCAGGCCAACCACGGGCTCGTGCGCCAATCCGAAAAGCGTCAGGCTGACTGCCGTGCCGACAGAACCCGCTGCGACCACTCGATCAGGCCCCAACTTGTTCTTCAACCAAGGCAGACCCAACGCTCCAAGGACAGCACCAGCGCCGATGGCCCCCAGGAGTATGCCGTAAAGGGTCGGGCCGGCGGCGATCTGATCGCGCGCCACCAGAGGAAGGAGCGCCCAGTAGGCGCTGGCGAAGAGGAAAAACCCAACGGCCCGCATCAATGTCGCGCGCAACGGCGGGCTATGCCGCACATGGCGCAGCCCCGCGACAACGGCACCGACAAACCTCTCTGCTGGAAGCCTGTGAGTCGGGGGCCGCGGGGCACGCCACCACAAGAGTGCGCCGATGATTACGAGGATGCTGGCAGCATTGAACCAGAAAGGAGCTGCGATCCCCAAGGCAGCAATGATCACGCCGCCAAGCGCAGGTCCCATGGCGCGGCTGATATTGATGCCCACGCTGTTGGCCACAATGGCTCCGGACAAATCTTGCGTCGGTACGAGTTGAGGTACGATTGCCTGCCACGCGGGAGCTGTCAGAGCTGCGCCAATGCCAAGAAGAAAAGTGAACATGAGCAGCAATGCGGGCGTGATCAGGCTGACCCAGACAAGAGCCGCGATCGCCGCGGCGACCACCGCAAGAGCGATTTGCACAAGGATGAGAAATCGACGCCTGTCGACGATGTCAGCAAGCGCGCCTGCCGGTAGTGCGAACAAGAACATCGGCAGACTTGTCGCCACCTGGACCAGTGAAACAATCAACGGATCGGCATTGAGGGTCGTCATCAGCCAGCCCGCTGCAGCGTTGTACATCCAGGTGCCAATGTTCGAGATTACCGTCGCAATCCACAGCACCGTGTATATTCGGTGACGAAAAGGGCTCCCTGCAGAGGCGGTGGCAGCCTGTGTTTTTCGACTTTGCTTGTCTTCGTTCATCGGTATTTGTCTGCCCTTGAGCAGTGCCGAAGCAGAGCGGTTGATCACCATGCGAGAGTCAGCTGAACGCCTACCCAATCTGCGTCACGGCCCCCTGCCCGACGGATGACATCACTGACAGCGAAGTGCACCGCCTCGACGGCGAAGTTCAAATTGGGCGTCAGCGTCCAGTCCAGCCGGAGCTGCCCGTACGCGCCGGTGTAGCTTCCCGGTTGCCCTGCCGTCCCCGGCACAGGGATGTTCGGTTGCGTATAAACGGCATCCGCCGTGGTCTGCCGCCATTGAGGCGCGACGGCCAACATGACCCTCATCGACTTCATGGGCTGAAGGGTCAGCGATGGCTTCAGGTGGATGAGGTTTGGATAGCCCGTATAGCCGGCCAAAGCGAAATAATAGCCATTCGGGAAGAGCGGATTGAAGGTACCAAGGGTGCTGCCCTGCGGATCGTTGTTACCGGAGGCGATGTCGAACTGCAGGCCCACCCGAGGGGACCAGGCGGCTTCCTTTAAGGTGTAACCGACAATCGCGCCGGCGGCCCAGGCCCAGATGCCCTTGTCACCAATATTGCCGGTCTGCGCCATGGCTTCGAAGTCGAGATCGAAGCCGCCTCGCGTTGCCGCAAAATGCACGTCGAAGACGTTGCGGCGCTCGTCGCCGCTGGCACTAAGGTACTTGGCGGAGTCCTGCGTAAACCTGCCGTAGTAGGCGGCGAGAAACGCATCCTCGCCCCATTTGTGCTCGACGCGACCGACCGTAAAGGTGTTCTGGCTGCTGCTATAGTCGTCGAAAGGACGAAAGTTCTGGACCTGCACGGGCCGGCTGTAAAAGGCAATGAGACGCCACGGCTCGATTTCGTAGTCGATCCAGGCTGCGTCGTAGGATTGGCGCACGTTTGGCCCGTCACGCACCGACACGAAGCGCTGAAGGTCGAAAGCGAATTGCTGACGACCCACCCGCATTTTCAGCAGGCCCTTGCCGACGGGCTGAGTGAGAACGATGAACGCCTGCTCCAGGTCGAGATTGTTGAGGTCGACCGGTGTCGGCATCAGCTTCCACGGCGCGAAGTCGCTCTGGAGCTGGGCGAACACCTGGATCCGCCCAGCCACATTCAGGTCGGCGTGCAGCTCCGTCCGGCTGAGCAGGTAATTGGCATTCTGATTGTTCCCGACGCCGAAATTTACCGCGTTGTTGGACTCGAAACGTTCCCTGGCGCCGAAGCCGAACGAGAGATAGGAGCGCGGATCGGTCGACGACAGCGGTATGTACTTCAAGGAGTCGAGCGGCTCGCGCGCCACGCGAGGATCGGCAAGCACCGACCAATCCTCCTGCCATCTGTTGAACATGATCGCGGGACGGGCCGGCGGCGCAGCTTTCGAATTGGGTTCGCTGTTCTGCGCGCCCGCCGGAACGATGCCGAGGGCCAATCCAACAACCGAAAGGCACGCCACCCACCAACGTATAGGCATTTCGGGCATCCGCCTGCGCTTGGTAGGCCGTCATTGGTAGGCCGTCAATCGCGCGCGGGCGCATGAAGCTCGGCGACATAGCCACCGGGAAACTGGACGATTGCGACATCACGATCGCCGACGCGATACGGATGGACCAAGACAGCGGCGCCGGATTCAATTGCCTTGTGCAGCGACGGACCCATGTCGGGCACTTCATATCCAGTCGTCTCTCGCCCGTACGGGTATGGCAAATGCCCATCGCTCACGAGCACCACGACCTTGCCAAACCCGGACTCGATGCTGACTCTTCTGAAGGTTTCGTTCGGCCTGCCGATTTCGATGCCTGGGGCGCTCTTGTTGTCAGACACGACCTTGCCCTGCGAGAACCTGGAAAAGTCGCGAATGAACGCGTCGGCCCGTTCAGGTGATACGTAGACTCGATTTTCCGGAACGGTCTTCAAGGCCGGATAGTTGGGCTTCGTGGTGTGCCAATACAGCTGCATGTTCACGCCACCGGCCCATTGAATAACTGCATCGCGGCCAGCTGGATCGTCAAATGGCGCCACCAGGACGTCCGCCCCCTGAGCCTTTGCCGCTTTGATCGCGAGATCCATGTCGGTCACCAGGTAGCCGGTCCGCTCAGCGCCAAAGGGATAGGGAATTGGCGTCTTGAAGCCGAAAACCGACACCGTTCCTGCGGGCGTAAGGACAAGCTGAGACATCGTCTTGCTGGGTGTTGGCGTTACCTGAATGACTCCCTGCTGTGAGGTCGTGCCGCCAAAGGTAGCGGAAAAGCTCTTGACGAAGCGATCGAAGTCATCCGGCGCCACGTAGACATGCGTGGTGTCGTACTGCGGTCCGACGGCGACGGTTGGCGTCGCGGTGACGGGCGCTTGTGCGAACGCAACGGTCGATGAACCAAGGAGGATCGCGATTGTCAGAATGTTCGATATACGCATGATATCCCTCGTGCCAGATGTTCTATCGGATTGGGTCTTCGCGGCGCGCAGTGCTCGCGGCCATCTTCGCGGCGAGCGCCAAGCCAGCAATCAGACCGAGATGCTCAAAGAAGGTGTTCATCGCCAGGAAGCGCGCTTGGCCTTCCATGGCCCAGAAATTGTTCGCGACGAGCATTGCTATCGCCGTGAGAACACCCAGCGCGCCGGCGGCCAGCCAGACCAGGCGGCCCCAGATCAGGAGCAGTGAGCCGCCAAGCTCGACGACGATCGTCGCGATCGCCCACGCCCACGCGGGCTCGAGTCCAAAATGCGCCTGCTCGGCGACGGCTCCGGGGAAATCGATCGCCTTGTCGACCCCGCCGATCAGATAGGCCGAGGACAACGCGAGCCGCGCCAGGAACCACGTCGCACGCCATTCCAGGATGGCGTCGACCCAGCGCGGCGTAAGTCCGGCGGTCTCTGTCATGTCATACCGCCCAGCAGGCGCAGCCGAGCGCCCCCCAAAACGACTTGAGATCGGAGACCGGCACGCTGCCCGACCAGGCGCGAGCGTGATCGTGGCCGTGGAGGGTGCAGTAGTTGCTGCAGCCACAGCTCATCGCGACCTTTTGCGATCCCGGCTGGTCCGCTCCGTACGGATCGCCCCAGGCGGCATAGCCGCCATAGCGGCGCACCGGCGACCAATCCGGCATCGCCGGCGGCAGAGAGACTTCTTCGAACGTCCCGAAATTGCCGCTGGCGTAGACGACCTTGCCGCCAACGATCGTAAGCTCGGAGATCATATCGGCGATCTCATCCTCCGCGCAGGAGAAGTAATCGCGGTCCGGCACGATGAGGTCGGCGAGCTGGCCGACCTCGATGCGGCCTTTCTTGCCCTCTTCACCGGAGAACCAGGTGACGTTCTCGGTCCACATCCGCAAGGCCGTCTCGCGGTCGAGGCAGTTGCGGTCTGGATAGAGGCGCAAACCGCCGACGGTCTTGCCGGTCACCAGCCACGACAGGGCGACCCAGGGATTGTAGGAGGCAACTCGCGTCGCATCGGTGCCGGCGGAGATCTTCACGCCCTTCTGGAGGATCTTGGCGACAGGCGGCGTGGCCTCTGCCGCCCCCCAACCGTAGCGTTCGACGAAATACTCGCCCTGATAGGCCATGCGATGTTGCACGGCGATGCCACCGCCGAGTGCTGCAATGCGGTCGATGGACTGGTCCGAGATGGTTTCGGCGTGATCGAAAAACCAATGCAGGCCCTCGAGCGGCGTGTCCTGGTTGACCTTCTCGAAGACATCGAGCGCACGGGAAATCGTCTCGTCATACGTCGCATGCAGCCGCCACGGCCAACGATTCTGCGCCAGGATGCGGACCACCTCTTCCAGCTCGCCCTCCATTTCGGGCGGCATGTCGGGGCGGGAAACGCGAAAGTCCTCGAAGTCCGCCGCCGAGAACACGAGCATTTCGCCGGCGCCGTTGTGGCGGAAGTAGTCGTTGCCCTGTTTGTACTTCGTCGTTTTCGTCCAGTTCAGGAAGTCAGCCTTTTCACCCTTCGGCTTCTGCGTGAACAGATTGTAGGCAAGCCTGACCGTGAGCTGCCCTTCGTCGGACAGCTT
>WNFD01004287.1_pt1 | contig 22166 bp, 12 predicted proteins | sample 5400491 | NCBI WGS metagenome assembly WNFD01 (sample SAMN13153343, study PRJNA577476) | soil metagenome | isolation source: 120 cm saprolite under Douglas fir tree site 2 hole 2 replicate 2 | place: USA:California | collected 2015-04-18
GAGCTCGGCATAGGCATCGCCGCCAACCTCCCGCAGGTCGGAAAGTAGTCGATCATCAAACTCTCGTGCGCGCCGGCCAATCGCCGCATACTCGCGATCCGCTGTTTCCAGAAGGTCGCCTATGGTCATCCCTTTCCGCCGCCAATTCGCAGGCATCCAGCGTTTCATGTACTCAATTGAGTACAAATCGTCGTAGCCAATCAAGATGTACCGCGACACCGGCCCCGCGCTCACATCCCCGAGATCCAGTGAGACGGCGAGGACCGCTGCTTCACTAGCTCGTCGTGGCATATCGACGTCGTCGTCCAGAAGCTGCTTGCCCGATACAAATGTCGATTCCACTAGGTCTTGGGGCTGCGTCGCCGACGCGGTGCCAGGCTGATCCGGGACAGCAAGCAATACCGAGCCCCAATCGATGCGCAGGTCGTCACCGGATTTTTCTAGGATCGGCTGCTGAAAATTAGAGGCGCGCAACACGTTCATCCCTTGTAGCCGCGAACGTGACCAAACCACTTGCTGCGTTGGCCTGTCAACCGCCAACACGGGTGACGCGTCGAACAGAAGCCGCACTTTGTGTGGCGCTCCGTCTGTAGCGGCAACCGTCATCGTGACATAGCTGATCGGACGTGACATGAGATCAAGATCGTTGGGGAGCAAGGGCGAGAGGAAATCGACGTCCAGTCTGATGCCATGCTCCTCAAAGTGATACGTCGTACGTGTGGCAGTGATCTCCAAACCAGTCTGCTGAATTGCAGGGACAGATCGGGGTGATCTCCCCATCCACCGAAAAACCTGGCCGTCAACTCGCACCAACCCGGTTAGTGGCTGGGGCGCACCGGTCCAGTGTCGCGTTGGGCCATCCGTTAACTTGTCGTTCATCGACCAGACACTGAAATATGGATCGTGGGTGATAAGAGGAACCGCAGGCACGCGGACGGATTGCGAAAATGAGCAAGAAGTGTAAAGTACCAGCCAAAGTCGTATTAGCCAGCGCATTTGACTCATTGACAGACTCTTTCTGCGTTGTCGCAAGTAACGGCCAACGGGCAAGAAGATGCTGTCGTAGCCGTTTTGGATCAGGGGCTGCCAACCAACTCTTATGATCTGCGACCCCCGATCGAGTACAACACCAGGGTGATGCAAATACTTAGTGATGTTCGTTGCTGGGATTGATATCTGAACCTTGCGAACGCCACTCGGATCCCTACATCCTACAGAGGCACACCAATGCTCCGTCGGCCTTGTATCAACCGACGCGGAGTATAAGGATCTCACGGCAAAAACTACAATCCTTCATGCTTGCTGATTTGTGATAGTACAGATGTACTATTTTTAGATAGCGAGTTTTGCCCAGCGACACATGTTCAAGCTAGCTTTTTTTGCTGAAGAAACGACGGAGCATAAATTGAATGCAATCTTGCGGGAATGTGCTATTGTCGTTTTTCTATTCGCTTAGAGTGGAGAGCACGAGCGAATCGACACCCGCTAAATATGCGGGTCTCTTTCACTTACACTTATGTTTGCCGGAATCTCTTCCTGTCGGGCCAACGGTTCTCGGCCTATTCTCGCAGGCTGCCTCTTTGCTTCTCTGTTGTTTTGCTCGCAAGCGCAAGCTGCTCAAGTTCCATCAAACGGCGCCGAACGGTACTATGAGCAGGGAGTGCAATCCCTAAGACAGCAGCAATGGAAGTCTGCGTCGTCCTCCTTTGAAGAAGCGCTCAAGCTGGACCCTCGTCGCGCCGATGCAGAAAACGGTCTAGGCGTTGCGCTTGGAAAGCTAGGCGACCAAAAGAATTCATTGGCAGCATTTCGGCGTGCGATTGAGATCGATCCCGGCTATGCCGAAGCGCACTACAATCTGGCTCTATGGCTGCAGGTGTCCGGAGACGCCGATCAGGCCCTTTCTGAATTAACTACGGCGGTCAAATTGAAACCCGATTATGAGGACGCCCAGCTCGCCTTAGCGTTGATTTTTCAGGACACCGGGGATACGGATAGAGCTGTCGAGCTTTTCGAAACAATCCTCCAGGAGGATCCTCGCTCGGCTGAAGCCCACAATTGGCTTGGAGTCGCTTTCGCACGGAAGAACGATCTCCTGGACTCTATCGCCGAGTTTCAACAAGCCGTCGATCTGAACCCGGAATATCTCGACGCATATAACAATTTGGCTGCTACTCTTGCCAGAGCTAAGAGATTTGACGAAGCTGTACGGATGTTTCGCTCCGCGCTTGTTCTGGCACCGCAGAACGTGGAATTGCGCTTGAACCTGAGCCGAGCCTTGCGCAGCAAGGGTAGTCTCGACGCCGCTTTAAGTGAACTGAAATCGGTCCTGAAAGACAGTGACAATGCGGAGGCGGAATGCGAAATAGCCGAGATCTTAAGGCAAAAGGGTGATTTTCGGGGAGCGATTGAAGCATCGGAGAAGGCTCTCACTCTCCGGCCCGGTATGGCCAATGCCTATGAAAGCCTAGCCTTGGCATTGCAGGGAGAATCCGCAACACACCCTCACCACACGGGATCTCAGCGACATGCGCCCAGCAGCGAAGCAAAGGGTCGCTACGATGCCGGTCGTGAGCTGCTTTCTCAGGGAGAGATGCAGGGCGCGGAGAAGGAATTTGAAAAGGCCGCCGAAGCGGACCCGAGTTGGGCTGAGGCTCACAATCTCCTTGGCTTCGTCATTGGCCAGTTGGGCGATCTGCCGGCGGCAATCGACCACTTGCGTAAGGCTGTGGGACTGGACCCGGTTCTTGCGACTGCCCATTACAACTTAGGCGTCGCGCTTTGGTACGGCGGACAAAGACGTGAGTCGATGTCAGAGTTACATACGGCGCTACGTTTGGACCCTGCGCTCGGTGAAGCGTACTCGTTTCTCGGCATGACCTCCGCGCAGACCGGCGAGTTGGATGGTGCGCACCGATACCTCGATCGTGCTATCAGTCTGAATCCTGATCTGCCGGGTCCTCATATCGATCTTGGCATTGTCCTTGTCAAGACAGGTCAGTCTGGGGCTGCGCTCGAACAGTTTCAGTCGGTCCTCAACAAAAACGACAAAGACCCAGCCGACCAGATTCCAGGCCTGGAACTCGCCGTTGATGCAGTACAAGAGGCGATCAAACAGAAAGCAGACGATCCCTTGGCCTACGATACTTTGGGGCTTCTACTGGGTAAGGCGGGAAGCGACCCGCAGGCGGTGATGGAGCAATTTCAGAAGGCCATAATTCAGACCGGAGACGATGAGGGAGCTATCAAAGAATTTCGCGAAGCGCTCCGCTTCAATCCGAATTATGCAGAAGCTCATGGAAATCTTGGAGCTACGCTCACATCGAACAACGATGACGAAGCCATCAACGAACTGGAGCGAGCGATCAGCTTGCGGCCGGATTCAATCAAAGCCCAATACAACCTCGCGATGGCGTATCTGCAGAAGTACGGAGTCGACAAGGAAATCGCCCAGTTGCAAAAGGTGATCACGCTAGACCCGAACTTCCCTGAGGCCTACTACTCTCTCGGGAAGGCGCTCATGCAGAAGGGTCAGATCCAAGAAGCGATCCCACCCTTGCGCCGGGCAGTGAGCCTTGATCCGATGTCGGGCCACGCTCATTATCAACTGGGTCTGGCACTATCAAGGACAGATAAGGCCGACGAAGGCAAGCAGGAACTCGATAAGGGGCTGAAGCTCACCGCGGATGACGAACGTAATCGGAAGGCCAATGCCTTGGAGGCTCAGGCGAAAATGGAGATGGACAAGGGAGAAACTCGGCAGGCAGCGGAGAATCTCGGGAAGGTGGTTCAGTTATTGCCCGATTATGCGGAGGGTCATTTGACACTGGCCCAGACCTTGGCGAAGCTGGGCGACCTCGAAGGCAGCATTCCTGAGTTCAAGCAAGCATTGGAGCTCCAGCCGAACCTCTACGCGGCGCACTTCGGCTTAGGTCAACTTTTGCGGCGAAAGGGGAACCTCGCGGACGCCATAGCGGCATTCCGTGAGGCCATCCGTTTCCGACCTTCATCGGCCGAAGCCTACAACGAGTTGGGCTTGGTGCTGAACGAGGAAGGAGAGCGGAATGGTGCAGCTGCCGCCTTTCAAAAGGTCTTGCAGATCGATCCCGGGGATGCCGCAGCTCGGGGAAATCTCGACGCTGTTCTCAAGCAAGCTGCTTCTGCGCAGGCGGCACCTAGTAACTCGATGGGATCACATTCATCCTCGACGCTGCGGCGCTCAACAGGTGAGCTGATTCCAAATATGGGCGGTGACGATCTCGACCAGATAAAGCATTTTGAGGCGTCAATCGATAAGGACAAAATTGACAGGGAATTGGCCATGTCTCTGGAGCTGAATGTCGATAACCCAGAAGCACACAAGATTCTCGGTAAAGACTTTGTCGTCATCGGGAAGTATGATTACGCCCAAACCGAATTGCAGCAGGCCGCGCGTTTGAAACCCGAGTCAGCCGAAATTCATTACAGCTTGGGCGAGGTCTATTCAGGTAGAGACATGTTCCGGGAGGCAAAGTCAGAGTTCACGGCAGCGATTCAACAGAATTCCACCTACGCTGAGGCCTATAACGCGCTTGGTTTCACAGAAGAGTCTCTAGGCGACGACACGGCGGCTCTTGAAGCCTACAAGAAGTCGATGCAGATCGCTGACCAGAAAGGATTCAAGTTCGCCGCCCCCTACATCAACTTGAGTGCTTATTACAATCGTCTGAGTAAACCAGAGCCTGCTCTTCAGTATGCTCGAATGGCACTCGAGTTGAACTCGAAGAGCGACTTGGGATACTACCAAATGGGGAGGGCTTACCAGTCGCGTGGCGAGTGGGACCAGGCTGCCGAGGCCTTGCGCAATGCTATCTCGATCAATCCATCTTCCGCGCAGTACTACTACGTCCTGAGTCAGGTCTATCAAAGACTGGGGAAGCAGAAGGAAAGCCTCGCGGCCCTTAAGACCTTTCAGGAACTCAAACATGCTGACGAGCTTGTCGAGAATAGGATCCGCGACTCCGAAGCCGCTGAAAAGCAATGAGATTCGTTTTTGTCGCGCGAGTCAGTCGATGCCCCGTGCTGACGCCAATATACAACTACAGCGCAGTCGAGTCTGGGAGGGAATTCTGAACGATACGGCGCCAGAGACAAGTGGTTGTTCAGGAGGTTGATAATAGTGGCGATCGCTCTTCATCGCGACTCGGGAGTGTCGAGGGGCTCCATGGCATCATGTTCCGGCAGCTCACGGCCCGCGTCCGCAGCCGGCTCCTGAAGCTGTCCATACTTTGCTAGCGCCTCCTCACTCTCTCTCTCGTTTCCAAGTTTGCGCAGCATCAGCCCCAGCACATAGTAGTAGTCCGGGACTTGTGAGTTGATGGCGAGGGCGCTTCGGAGAGTGTCCGCAGCCTTCTGCCATTCTCCCTCTGTCCGGTATGCTTTTGCCTTCTCGAAATAAGTTGCATCCGACGAGGGATTGACTGCCAAAGCCTTGCGCGCACACTCCAGCACTCCGTCTGCGTTTTTCTGATGATTGTAGAAGGCACAGAGGTAAATGTAGGACCATTTGGATATCTGCTTTTGCCGGTCTTGGAGTTGGATGGCCATCTTGTAGTTCTTGAGCGCGGCCTCGTTGTCACCTGGCGCTTCCATGGTGATCCCCAGATTGCTGTATGCTTTGACATAGGAAGGGTTCAATCGGATCGAGGTCTCAAACTCCGATTTGGCAGTACCCGTACTCTGATGTTTATCCCCAAGTTGATATTGTAGGGGTGCCCACCCCGCGTTTAGAGTCCCGAGATTTACACATGCCAGTCCTGCGTCAGCCGTACCTGCCTGACGTGCACATCGCATGAATCTTATGGGGTCGGAACGGGTTTCGACTTTCGGGAGACGCGTTGAAGAAAAGATCGAGTTCAATCTGGGGACGGCCGGCTACTGGGATTCTGACGTTAGCCGTTTTCACGGTCGCAGGCTTCGGAACAGTTGTTTTACTTGGTGGGCCTGCCGAGTCGAGAGCAGCCGCTTCCCCGTCGATCGCAATTCCGGTCACTTTCACCGACGTCATCAGGTCGTCCGGAATTACCTTTAAACAGGATTCGACCCAGACGGAAGAAAAGTATTATTTGGAAACGATGGGCACCGGGGTCGCCTGGCTTGACTATGACCAGGATGGCCTTATGGATCTTTTCTTTGTGCAATCCGCCGCAACGGACATCTACAAGCCGCGGCAACCTCTACGGTGCGCGCTCTACCACAACAACGGCGACGGCACATTTACCGATGTGACCGCAAAAGCTGGCGTAGGGAGCGAAGGACTCTACGGTCAGGGTGTTGCAGTCGGTGATTTCGATAATGACGGATATCCCGATCTCTACGTCACCGGCTACGGCCGTGCGATTCTCTATCACAACAACGGGGATGGGACGTTCACCGACATGACGGCCAAGGCTGGCGTTGCGGACGAAGGCGGATGGTCAACCAGTGCCGGATGGTTTGACTACGATAAAGACGGGTGGCTCGACCTAGTAGTTACCAACTATATTGAGTGGACGCCGAAAACCAACATCTGGTGCGGCGAGCACCGCCCTGGGTATCGTTCGTACTGCCATCCGGGCAATTACAAAGGGCAACACATTAAGCTCTACCACAACAATCACGACGGAACCTTCAAAGACGCGAGTGACGTCTCGGGCGTCGGTAAACCCGAAGCCAAAGGTATGGGTGTGGTACTCGCGGACTTCAACAATGACGGCTGGCCCGATATCGCTGTCGCCAATGACTCATGGCCGAACTTTCTGTTCATCAATAAACACGACGGCACATTTGAGGACGTCTCGCTCGCCTCCGGCATAGCGGCAAGCGAAGACGGCCGCTACGAAGCGGGAATGGGCATCGATGCCGCCGACGTCGACGGCGACGGATGGCAGGACGTGTACATCACTCATCTTGATTTTGAACTGAATCGTCTTTATCACAACAACCACGATGGAACTTTCACCGATGACACATTTCGCTCCGGTATCGGCAGCAAGGCGACATTGCTGAGCGGAGTGTCCATGAATTTCGTGGACTACGACAACGACGGTTGGCCCGATATCCTGCAATTAAACGGCGCCATGCTGGATAATATTCAGCTCTACCACACCGAGGTGACATACAAGGAACCGCTGCTGATGTTCCGGAATTTGGGCAAGGGCCAGTTCGAGAAGGTCTCACACTTGCTCGGTCCTGATTTTGTACGCTCGATTGCTGGCCGGGGAGTGGCAACCGCCGACTACGACAATGACGGAGACATGGACATTGTCACCAACAACCGCGGTGATTACCCTTCGCTCCTGCGTAATGATGGTGGAAACGTCAATCACTGGCTGACGGTCCTGCTGATCGGAACAAAATCGAATCGCGACGGAATAGGCGCCTCGCTGAAGATGTCTTCTGAGGGTTTTATGCACGTCGAGCAGGCAAAAAACGGGATGGGCTACATGTCCGCAAGCGACCCGCGGATTCATTTCGGTCTCGGCCAACGAACGAAGATCGATTCTTTGGAGATCTTTTGGCCGAGCGGGCAGCTGGATCGCGTGACCAATGTACCCATCGATCGGATCATCGCGGTCAAAGAGGGCACGGGGGTCGTGCCGCGAGAATTTCCAAAGATCGCAAGCACGAAATGAATCACATCAGAGTGCGTATGGGAAAACAAAGGTCATGAATCTTCCTCGTCGGCGTTTTCTCGGCTCCTGTCTTCTCGTTTTCGGTAGCACCCTCATGGACGCGCTCACAACTCCGCTCTGGCGTTGGCGACGCAGTTTAGCTCTTCAATCGACGGCCGGTTCAAATCAACCTTCTCCAGTGCAGTTCGTGGACGTAGCGCATGAAGCTGGGCTGAACGTTCCCAACGTTTGGGGCGCGACCGATCACAAGAGCTACATCATTGAGGCTAAGGGAAGCGGAATTGCATTCTTTGACTACGATAACGACGGCTGGCTCGTGGCTCGATATCTACCTGACCAATGGAAACCGCCTTGGCGAGAAGTGGCCGGAGGGGAAGGCGCCAACGTCTCAGCTTTTCAAAAACAATCGCAACGGCACGTTCACCAACGTCACCGAAAAATCTGGCCTCGCGCGCACCGGCTGGCAGACCGGTGTCTGCGTCGGCGATTACGATAACGACGGCTGGGACGATCTCTTCTGCTGTTTCTGGGGACATAACATTCTGTTCCACAACAACGGCGATGGCAGCTTTACTGACATCACCCGCAAGGCCGGTGTTTACGACGACCGGATCCGCTGGGGTGCCGGCTGCACATTTCTCGACTACGACCGCGACGGCAACCTTGATCTGTTCGTTTGTAACTACATCAGGCTCGACCCGGCTCAAACTCCTGCGCCCAACGGACCCGCTGTTTGCCAATGGAGGGGAATCCCCGTAATGTGTGGCCCGCGAGGCCTCCCTGGGGACACCAATGTTCTTTTCCACAACAACACCGACGGAACGTTTACCGACGTTTCCGAGAAAGCGGGTATCCTGAAGCCCGGCCCTCGCTACTCCATCACGGCGGTGTCCTACGATTTTGACAGTGACGGCTGGCCGGACATTTACGTGGCGGTGGATTCACAACCCTCCATTCTCTTCCGCAATAACCACGACGGTACCTTCACCGACATCGCGGTGATGGCTGGCTGCGCTTACAGCGAGGACGGTCATGAGCAGGCGGGCATGGGCGTGGCGGTTGGCGACTATGATTGCGATGGCTGGCTGGACATCTTTAAGACGAACTTTGCGGACGACACTTGCAACCTGTATCACAACAACGGCGATGGAACCTTCAGTGACACGACATTCGCGTCGGGAATCGCAGTCAATACCCGGTACGTCGGCTGGGGCTGCGGGTTTATTGATTACGACAATGACGGCTGGCTGGATATCCTGCAAATCAATGGGCACGTTTATCCAGAAATTGACAAAAACGACGTTGGCCAGACCTACAAGAACCCACGGTTGATGTACAGAAACATGGGCAACGGGAAGTTCAAAGACGTTTCAGCTGTAATGGGACCCGGCATCACCGAGCGTTTTTCCAGTCGCGGCGCGGCATTCGGCGATTATGACAATGATGGGGACGTGGACGTCCTAGTCCTGAACATGAACGACGTTCCATCGCTTTTGCGCAACGATGGCGGCAATAAGCAGAATTGGATCAAGGTGAAACTGATCGGAACAAAATGCAATCGCACAGCAATTGGCGCTCGTGTGCGTGTAGTCACTGGCGATCACGCGCAGATTGATGAAGTCCACAGCGGGTCCAGCGTGATGTCCCAGGGTGACTTGCGGCTGCACTTCGGACTGGGAAAAGCCCAGGCCGTAGATCTAATCGAAGTCAAGTGGCCTACTACACAGAGGATCGAACGCTTCACACAAGTAAGGGCGAACCAGATATTCACCATCCGCGAAGGCAGCGGTATTGTGGAGCAAGGTCCGAGTCAATAACTGTCAATACTTCGATGAAACGTGCGTCCCTGACCTCTGTTCTCGTCTTCATTTTCGTGGGGACTACCTTGGCCCAGCGACCGGAACAAACCAGGCATACGCCAGCTACAGACGTTTTCCAGAACGGCTTTTATGGCCGCCACCACCCGGTGAGCACCAAGAGCATGGAGGCCCAACGTTTGTTTGACCAGGGCTTAGGGTTGATTTACGCCCTCGATTACAGCGGAGCCGGGAACTCTTTCCACCGTGCCGCCGCGCTTGACCCAAACATGGCAATGGCCTATTGGGGCATCGCGTACGCAATGGGCTCAGACTATTACTATTCGACGCCCGGGAATCCAGTCCGTGAACGTGACGCCTATGAGGCGCTCCAGAATGCGGTGACTCTATCGGCTCACGGTCCCGAGGTTGAGCGCGCCTATATCACCACACTCGGCAAGAGGTACTGTAATTGCCCGAATCCAAACCGCCAGCAACAAGCAGTCGAATTCAAGAATGCGATGCACGATCTGGCGCAAAGCTATCCTGATGACCTCGATGCGGCGACTCTTTACGCTCAAACTATTATGAACCTGAACCCCGGGGGACTATGGAACACCGATGGCACGCCCTGGGAAGAAACGCCGGAGATTCTTTCAGTTTTGGAATCGGTGCTGAAGCGTGACCCGCGTCACCTGGGAGCGATCCATTATTACATTCATGCCGTAGAGGCATCGCCCAATCCGGAGCGCGCACTCGCGTATGCGAACGTGTTGCCCTCGCTTGCTCCGTCCATCGGCCATGTAGTGCACATGCCTGCGCACATCTACATTCGCACCGGGGATTACCCCGCGGCTGAAGATGCCTGTGTGAAAGCTGCCCATGTGGATGAGAACCACATTCAGGACTCTTCCAAGCCGGACATGTTCACAATTTTGTCTTACCTCCATGACCTGTCCTTCCTCGCCGCCGCTGCAAGTATGGATGGCCACTATTCAACAGCCAAGGAGGCCGCGAACAATCTCGTGGCCCGGGTCGGCCCAAATCTGAAGGAAATGCCGCATCTGCAGGCGTTCCTCACCGTCCAAACCGCAGTGCTGGTGCGCTTCTATCGTTGGGACGATATTTTGAGACTGCCTCAGCCCAATGTAGATCTCCAAATCGCGAACACAATGTGGCACTTTGCCCGCGGCATGGCATTCGCCGCCACCGAGAAGCTTGTGGAAGCTGAAACGGAGCATCAAGCCGTAACGGAAGCTTTGGAGAGTACGGCGCCAGATGAAGTCCTTGGCATGTCACCCAACAATAAAACCCGCGACATTCTAAAGATTGCGTCTGATGTGCTGGCGGCAAAATTGGCATTGGCCAGAAATGAAAGAAGTCAGGCTATTGCGAAATTGCGGGATGCTGTCGCTATTCAGGACAGTCTGAAGTATAGCGAGCCTCCAAGCTGGTTTTATCCTGTGCGTGAGTCACTGGGTGCGGCGTTGTATCTGGACGGACAAATCCCCGCAGCGGAGCAAATCTTCCGTGAAGACTTGCAGCGGAATCCGCGGAATCCGCGCTCGCTATTTGGGCTCCTGGAGGTACTACGATCCCGCGGAAGATCTCACGACGCGGGATTTGTACAGGCCGACTTAGGTATTGCGTGGAAGGGCGATCTGCGGCAGCTCAATCTCCGTAATTTCTGATGTCGGCAAGCGAACGATTGGGAGCAAGGCCTAGCGCTAGCATGACAAATAAGGGGAAAATAAAGTTGACCCGTAGGGAGATGCTGAAGACCTCTCTGATCGCCAGTGGTGTCACCCTTGTCGGTTTCAACGATATGCGGTTGTCCGGCTTTAGCAGAGAAACAAAAAAGGATACTTTCCAGGGAGGCCGATATCTCGGATTGATCGAATTTGTGGGAGAAGGTCTGGTGCCAATGGAAACCCCAATTGGGACCGGCCTTGATGGACGTCTCTACACAGATTTATCCGCCATTGCGCTGGATAATCCGATTACTCCGAACGAGAAGTTTTATCTGCGCACACGCGCTTCTGAGCTCCTAGAAGACGGCAAGCCTTGGAAGATCAAGGTGACGGGACTCCTTAGACGAGCAATGGAACTCAACATGCGGGACTTACAGAAGATGTCTAGGCCTGCCAGTTTGCATCTGATGGAATGTTCGGGCAATGTGCGTTACGCGCATTTCGGAATGCTCAGCGTTGCCGATTGGGCGGGTGCGCAAGTGTCTGACATTCTCGACTCAGTGAAGATTGAGAAAGCTGCGAGCCATGTATTGGTCTCTGGTTTCGATCGTTATTCGTTTGATTCCTCCACATCCTTGCCGGGTGCGAGTTGGATATTCACCGTGGACAAGCTCAAGTCTTCAAAAGCTTTTTTCGCCATCGAGATGAATGGATCTCCCTTACCGAAAGACCATGGTGCTCCCGTTCGCCTCGTTGTGCCCGGCTGGTATGGATGCACATGCATCAAGTGGGTCGATGAAATCGAGCTACTGGGCGAGGATGCTACGACGACTTCTCAGATGAGAGAATTCGCAACCCGGACGATGCAGCAGGGCGTACCAGAGCTAGTAAGAGACTACCTCCCCGCTTTCATTGAACAGGCCGCGATGCCCATCCGGGTCGAGAAATGGCTTGTCGACAGGAAAATCAAATACCGTGTTGTTGGCATCGCATGGGGTGGTTCCCGGCCTGTGAGTGGCCTGGAAATACGGTTCAATTCAGGGGAGGATTTCGTCCCGGTAGATGACTTTGCGCAGACCGCCAACGACCCGTGGAGTTTCTGGACACATCCTTGGACGCCGATAAAGCCGGGAATTTATTTCATCCAGCTCAGAGTGAAGGATATTTTGGTTCCATCAAGGCGATTGGACGCCGGCTTCTATGTTCGATCTGTTGAGGTGACGGAAATCTGAACCTGGCGGTCAAGATCAAACGGTGGTTTCTCCAGTGGATTGCCCCGGAACCGCAGTGAGGCAAAAACTTCGCCGCAGTGTAGAGTCCGAATACGCGGATTGTGCTGTCCTTATGAGAGAATCAGACCTGCGCCCTAAGCTGCGAAGCTTCCACGGTCGAATAGTCTGTCAGCAGCTTGCGCTCTTGTTTTGCCTTCTTCCCTTGCTCCCACGCGCTTCAAGCGCAGCCCCGGCAGATTCAGATCACCTTCAACAATCAGCGGCATTGATGAGCGCAGGCGATCTGGAGGGGGCAGAAAAAGAGGCACAATTGGCCCTTCGTGACTCTTCCACTCGGCCTTTGGCCTTGGCCACATTGGGCGCCATTCGGGTTCGTCAAAAGCACTATGCGGAAGCAGCCGAGTTTCTGAGTGCAGCCCTACGGCTCAACCCCGGTTTGGTAGGCGCACGCGTTACCCTGGGCGAAGTCTACGCCCTTACAGGAAAAGGGGTTCGTGCACGAGAAGTATTCAAGGAGGTGCTACGTGTCGATCAGGACAACCGAGAAGCGCGCTTTGCTTTGGCACAGCTCGAGAGTGCGAGCGGCAACTTCAGTACTTCTTTGAGCGCAGCCGAACCTGTTCTCGCGGAACTCCGTCGTTCCTCTGACGGCATTCTGCTTCTTGCTAAAGACTATGCTGGCCTCAAACAGAAAGATTCCCTCCTTGCACTCGTCCACGACTGGGACGGTTTGCCGGAGGCTTCGGCGAACTCCAGCACGGCGTTTGCCTCATTACTTGTAAAGTCTGGCCTGAATCAGCAAGCCCTTGATGTTCTCGAGAAGGCGAAGAGTAGCGGCCAGGTTTCCTATGATATGGCTTTGGCGCTCGCCAATTTGTACTCCTCAAATGGTGATCTGAACGGGGCCTTTGGGAGTTATGAAGCTGCGCTCAGCCTGAACCCGGGTTGCGTCGACTGCTTACTACAGCTTGCCAAAATAGCCGCGCTGCAAAAGGATTCAGAAAAGGCTCTTGCCTACTTGATGAAAGCCAAACGCGTGCAGCCTGACAATGCCGAGATACTCTTCGAGTTCGGAAAAACCTGCCTTGAGTTGGACCTGCTCGACGACGCGATCTCCGCGCTTCAAAAGGCGGCACGCTTGCAGCCCAACAACGATTCGTACTCGTATGTGCTGGCGTCTGCAAACGTATCCAAAAAGCAATACGAGGTCGCTGGCAAGCTTTTCCAGACTTTGCTCACGAAGCACCCCGACGATTCCGTCCTAAACTATGCGATGGGCTCCCTCCTATTCCTTGAAGTAAGGCTCAGTGAGGCAGCGAAGTATCTCCGCAGGAGTGTCGAACTCCAGCCGGACCAAAGCGCTGCCTACTATTACCTGGGCCTGGTCGCCGAAGGAAAGGGCGAAAATGATCAGGCGATCGCCACCTTAAGGGACGTGTTGCACCGTGATCCCGACTACGGTCCGGCGTACGAAGCCCTGGGCGGAATCCTCCTGAAAGAGCAGAAGTACCCGGAGGCGGAGCAGGCTCTCGAGAAGGCAGTTCTTCTCAATCCGAATTCAGTCAAAGCCCATTACCAACTCGGTATTGTGTTGGGTCGCACTGGCAGGCAGGACGATGCGAACAAGGAGTTTGGGATCGTCCACCAGCTTAATGCCGAGGAAGAAAAAAGGTCAGGTACGCGCCTACGCATCCTGACTCCGCACTGAGTTATCTAAGGCCATCAGTATTTTTTGTGCTCTTAACAAGGTTGCTATAATGAGGTTTCTTCGGGATTTCCAAATTGATAGGAGCGACGTCACGGAGCAGGCAAGGGCCCATGACCGTTCATCCCGCAATCTAAGAACTTACCTCGGACTCCAATGGCGGCCAGCCATTTCCCTAAAGGTATGAGCAGCAGGCGCCTGGTTGGCTTTCTCTCCGCCGTCGCTGTTTTGATGAGCGGTGCATGGGGGCAGGTCAACTCTTCGCCGCCGGGAGTCAATCACTCCACTCACCTGCCCGTCTTTACGGATATCACTCGCCAAGCCGGATTGGCGCACAAGATTATCAACGGGGACAAGCTGAGCGAGTATTTGATTGATATCAATGGCCAGGGGGCTTGCTTCCTTGACTACAACAACGACGGTTTTCAGGACATTTTTCTTGTAAACGGTACCTCGCGGAAGTTGGAGGCGAATGGCCAGCATCCACACGATTACCTTTTGCGGAACAATGGCAATGGAACGTTCACCGACGTAACCCGCGGCGCTCATCTGGGCGACGGCGGCTGGCACAGCGGATGTGCCGTCGGCGACTACAACAACGATGGTTACCTGGACATCTACGTAACCAGCTTCGGCCCGAATAAGCTTTACCGCAACAATGGTGACGGCACGTTCACCGAAGTGTCCGAGGCAGCCGGTGTCTCCGATCCTCATTGGCCATTTCCCAAATGGAGCATGGGGGCGGCTTTTGGCGACTATGATGGCGATGGTTATGTTGATCTGTATGTCGCGAACTTTGCCAAGGTTGACTCTCAGCACCTTCCTCCGCGGCCGGGTGAGCCAGGCGCATGCATGCTGAAAAATGTCGCGATTGCATGTCCGCCAGACAATTATCAAGGCGAGCAGGGCATTCTCTACCACAACAACCGGAACGGCACGTTTACCGATGTGAGCCAGGCCGCCGGTATTGTTCGTAAAGACCCGGGTCGAGGTTTTGGCGTGGTGTTCGGCGATTTCAATAATGATGGCCGCCAGGACATCTACCAGGTTAATGATTCCGGCCCGAACTTCTACTACGTCAACAACGGCGACGGAACCTTCAAGGATGCCAGTTGGACCTCGGGGCTGTCGGTGGACTGGGCGGGTAACCCCCAGGGCTCGATGGGTGTCACCGTGGGAGACTACAACAGTGATGGGCTTTTGGACATTTTCGTTACTAACTGGATCGAGCAAAACAATACTCTCTATGAGAACCAGGGATCGCATCAGTTTATGGATCGTACTTCCGTCCTCGGCCTGAGCCCGCTGGGATTCGAGTACTGTGGCTGGGGCACTGGATTTTTTGACTTTGACAATGACGGATGGCTGGACCTGTGGATCGGCTATGGGCACACCAATGAACAAGTAGAAATACGAAATCCGTCCATCAGCTTTGCCGAGCCCAACTTCCTTCTGCGGAATCTCGAAGGCCACAAGTTTGCTGATGTTTCTGAAGCTGCGGGACTACGAAAATTGCCCGCGCGCAGCGGACGAGGTGCGGCTTTTGCTGACATCGATAACGACGGCGATATCGACGTGCTGCTGATCAACAAGAATGATATCCCGACCTTGCTGCGCAACGACGGCGGTAACACCAACAACTGGTTGGTGATAAGGACGGAAGGAGTGCGCAGCAATCGCGCCGGTATCGGAGCCCGTGTCGCGGTAACCGTGGCGGGCAAACGCCGCATCTTGGATGTCCGCGGCAGCGAAAGTTACCTCTCAGGCAACGATTTGAGGGTGCATTTCGGCATGGGTGATCACCCCCGCGCTGATGTCGTGGAAATTCGATGGCCGAGTGGCCAACTCGACCACTACGCCGACGTTCCCGTGAACTCCTTCTATCTGGCTCGGGAGGCGGACGGGCTGAAACCTGATCCGTGGATCAAGCCCGCCCACCATCCCGAGAATCAAGCAAAACCAGGCACGCGGGCCAGACCTTGACGATCTCTGCAGATGAAGTCGCCGTGACCGCCATGCTCGACCAGACGCGAACAAGGAGCTTGGGATCGTCCACCAGCTTAATGCCGAGGAAGAAAAAAGGTCAGGCATGCGCCTATGCATGCTGACTCCACACTGAGTTATCAAAAGGCCGTCGCTGTACGAAGTTGAAGCGAACTCTTCAACCTCCTTCAATGGGCTTTTTGCTGTAGTTCAGAGATGAAGTCGTCGGCGTATTTCTGCATCGGTGTGCCACGGCCCAATTCTGATGCTTTCTGGAGACTTGCGATGGCCTCCGAGACATGCCCCTCGCTGGCGTAGGCCTCCGCCAAGCGATAGTAATATTGGAAGCTCGGCTTGCTGGTCGAGGAAATGGCGGCTTGGTACTCTGCCACGGCTTTGTCGAATTGATCTTGCTGCATTTCCTCCATACCCAGTGCGAAGTGTGCCTCCGCGGTGAGGGATCCTTTCCGCGCCTGGAATTGCTCGTCAGTCTCTTCGGGCCGCTTCAGCAATTTCTCAAGAAGTGTCAGTGCCCGATTGGCGTCCGCCGCTGCCTCCGACAGCCGTCCTGCCACTTCATTCGCGCTTCCCTTCAACTTGGGCTGCGGCAGGACCAACGCCAGAACGATCAAGGAAAAGGTGTTGTCAGGATCGAGCTTCAGACTCTTCCGGCAATATTGGATGGCTTCGTCAAAAGCGCCGTTCTGTTGCTGAGCCTTTGCCGCTTCCGTGTAGACATAAGAAAGGAGTGGACTATTCGGGAACTTCTTCTCAAATGCATCCACCATTCGAAGGCGGCGGTCAGGAGCACCTTCGTTTTGAATCTCCTGCAAGGCCATAGCCTCCCCGGCTGACGCCTGCACATCAGTACCGGTTGGACTGGTCAAGAGCGCTCGCACATTCGCTTTGCCGCCCGGTGTGACTTTCCAAATGTCAGCGAGTAGTTCATCATCCGCTCCTGCTTTTCGCAGCTTTTTCTCAGCCTTTTCGTCCAGCTCAAAGTCAACGCTTCGTGTAGCAATGGCGGACGCTACCGACTGCGAGTCGCTCTTGCTCTTCTTTATCAGTTGTATGACACCATCCAGCGTCAGCGGCGAAGGGGGAGGTTGAGCGACTGGAGCGGATTGGTTGGATTGAGGAAGGGGAGGGCGTGCTGGCAGGGGGGGCACGAAAATTCCGACCAATAAGACAGCAACTCCAAGCCCAGTGAGCAGCTTATGATCTTGTCTTGTATTCGGAATAGGCACCACCCGTTGATTACAGCCGGCTCTAAGAATTCTTGTACAACACTACGAGCCAGCATCACGATAAGTTACGTCTTCGCCGAAAGAAAGCGGCAAGACCCCTGGGGGATCCTGCCGCCACTCGAGAAATGCCACGTGAAACTGCGGCTAAAACTCCAATCTTAGTCCGAACTGGATATTCCGCGGTTGATCGCACTGGGCAAACACTTGGCCAAAGGTTGAGCTGCTCCAGTTAGTGTCCGGATTACACCACAGATGGCGATTGAATATGTTACCGAACTGGCTCTCGAAACGCGCATCGACCCGTTCGGTTATCGGGATCATCTTCGCGATACTGAGGTCCTCATTGAAATAGTGTGGACTACGAATTTGCGGGTCGTTTTGCGATGCGTTTCCCAATTGAAGCGCACCGGGATCAGCCCAGCCGCTCTTCAGCAGGTACTGGTCGCCGGGTCTGACATTGGAGGTCTTTCCATAGCCAGGCCCCACCTTGTTAGGCCGTTTCTCGTTGCTGAAAATGAAGTTGCAGAAGTCGCACGCCATAGTAATGCTCAGCGGACGCCCCGAGTCGTAACGTTGTGTGCCCGCTATCGTCCAACCGCCGACGATCTTGTCCAGGGGTCCGGTGAAGTTGAACCTTTTCCCCTTCCCGAATGGCAACTCGTACGACCACGCAATGATCAGAGACTGAGGGATGTCGTCGCGGCTCAACGCCCGGTCGTCTTTTGATCCCAGAAGTGGATTTTGAATCCCGGGATCCTCCCCCGCGAGTACGTCTTCCGCACCGCTATTGATCAGCTTAGAGTTGGTGTAAGCGACGCGTCCGATCAGTCCGCCAGTGAACCTCTTGTCGAGCCTGACCGTGAAAGCGTTATATGTGCTGTATCCGAACGGAACACTCCTGACGTTGAGATTCGTGAACTGAGGCCACGGGCGCAGAGCCTGTGCCACGTCTCCCTGGAACCCAGCGTAGGGCGGCAGAATTCCAGCTGCCACTGCCGCCGGTGAATTGATGTCAGCCCCGAGAAGAGCAGCTCCCAAGGCCAGCACCGAAGGATTGTTCATGTTGTCGAGCAGCCCCAGGGTTGCGGCATTGGAAGGCAGCCGGGTCCCGTGATTGCCGATATAAGAAGCGCTCAGCAACACAGTCGAGCCGAATTCATGTTCCACAGACAGAGAGTAGTTCTGGTATCTCGGAAGGTCCTTGCTATCCTTTGTGATCCAGGTCGGACCTTGGCCATTGCCAATGGTCGGATCAATGGAGGGCGGAAGCTTGATCGAGGACTGGGGGAAGCCACTGTCCCAATAGAAAGCGGGAGCGAAGCCATTGGTGAAATTCGGAACCGTTGGGTTGGTGGAGAACCCGAGTTCGGCCGAACCTGAAAACTGGTTTGCCGGGATGCCTCCGTAATAAATCCCGTAGCCACCGCGAATGGAGGTTCCATTGTTGATACGATAAGCGAACCCTACACGGGGTCCCCACGCATCCTTCTTAGGCTCCTCAAAGCATGTCTTCCCAGTCCGACCCGTTCCCTTGCCGGCGAAGATGACCGCTCCCAGGTGACCGCCAGCCCCCGGGTTCGGAGTGGTGGGACCGAAGGTTGACTGGTTACCGTGCGCTTCCGACAGACAGCCCTGGTAATCAAAGCGCAATCCGATGGTCAGGGTGAGGTTCTTGGTGGCTTTGAACTCGTCATTGAACCAAGGAGAAATGTATTGCTCGTTCTCCAAGTGTCGAAAGTTGACATTGAAATTAGCATTGTCAACTTGCCCGAGTAAGAAGGAAGCGACCGGATCTCCCGTTGAGGTCAACTGGTTGCCTTTGGAGTCCCATCCTGCGGTTTCCGAATAACTAAAGTTATACCTGCCCGAGGTATTACCGTTACCGAGGGTCGGAAATTGATGGTGCCGGTATTCGAAACCCGCTTTCAGCGTGTGCTTACCTTTGACCCAGGTAATGTCATCAAGGAATTGCCAGCGGTTCGCGATACATCCTTCGGCAACGGTGTCTGACTCCCCATAGTGTGAATAGGGAATATTGGGGCTATTACCGGTGCCGCCGTCGAAGTTGCTAAAGTAAACCCTCGGCGCACCACCCGTGTCAACAAGGGGCCCTTTAAGCCCCAGTCTCGACACCCAGTGCTGGCCTGCGGAGACCGGATTCGCGGGAAGAACCCAGCGGTCGAATGAAAGAGTAGTATGGTTGAACAGATTGGGCCGGATGATCCAATTGAACTGCTGATGGACGGTCCGCGTGGTGATGTCCTGGTAAAACCCCTCCCCGAAATAGTTCGCCGGGTTTGTAAAATTGCAGCCCTGTGAGAAGCTCGCGCACTGCCTCAGCGAGGGCCGCGTGTTGGCATTGACGGAAGTAGACATGTTGAAATTATTTCCCAAGGCTTGGTCAACCCTGACGAACAAGGTCTTCGGGTTGATGTATTTGTTTCCCGAGGGTGAAAATGAATTGAAGGTCAGACCCGGCCGGTCGGGAGGCGGGATCAAGGCCGCAAGCTGGGCAGCGATCGCGCTCCGCAGCGGATCATTGGCGGGTATGATATTCGCCTGCCCCGCGATGGGCAATCCTGTCACCGGATCAAAGCCGTAGCCGTCCCGCACAGGAACGCCGCCCACCGTTCTGCTGGTGGCGGGGTTGAAAATCTCGCCTGCGTATACCGGCCGTCCAAGAGCATCGGTTGCGACCGGCGTCGAGGTATTTAGAAGAAGAGGACTCGAAAAGTCCCCCTGAAGGAAGGCGGGGAGAGGGTTGGTAAGGCCGAAACTGGGCAAGGTACCTTGGGAGAAGTGAAGAAGGTCGAAGTTGGCGAAGAAGTAGGTTTGGTGCTTCCGGCCGTCGTACACTTTGGGTATTACAACCGGTCCGCCTATCGTAAATCCCCAGTTCAACTTGCGCTCGGGAGTCTTTTGCGGAATCAGCTCTCCGGTGGCATTCAGGCCCTGGTAATTGTAATAGCCGTAGCCGCTTCCGTGGAATGCGGAGGTACCCGACTTGGTCGTATATTCTACGAAGCCACCGCTCGTTCGCCCGTACTGCGCGGAGAAATTGCTTTCGATGACCTTCGTCTCTTTGACCGAGTCAAAAGGGACAGAGCGCTCCTGGGTGTTGTTGTGGTCGATGGCGCTGCCAAAAGAAGCTCCGTCGAGGTAATTCTCCATGGCCATGGTCTGGCCACCGTTCATACGGGACTGGAACTGGCTCCCACGGAATATGGGGTCGCCGTTCGGCCGCATCGGGACGTAGCCAGGCTGCATGGCCAGTAGCGCCTCAGCCAGACGGATATCCGAACCCATCACGACCGGCAGGTCGTGGTAGAACTTCTCTCCGAGCACCTGCGAAACCTCGGCGTTTGATACATTAATGTCTACGGTCGATGTTTTTACTTCCACAGTTTCCGTCACTTCACCCAAGTCAAGCACCGCATCCAGCCGAACCGTCGCCCCGCTGGCAACCGCAACGCCGGGGTGGACGAACATCTTAAAGCCTGTCTTCTCGACCTGCACCTTGTAGTTGCCGAGAACGAGTGGCGGGGTAGTGAAATTGCCCGCCGATGAGGTGTCGACGACGATTTTCTCGCCCGTAGCCTCATTGCTGACGGTGACCGTCGCCTGAGTAACGGCGCCACCTGTCTTATCGCTCACAAGCCCAGTTATGACGCCTCTGTCCTGACCTTGCCCGAAAAGCAAACCTGCAAGGGCTAAAAGGGAAACACCTGTCAAGACACACGAGAAGAACACGGAACGATGCTTCATTTTGCGGCCTCCCGTCTTGGGGTTACCGTGGCAGCACTTGTGGGGGAGCACACTCCCGGCCCGACAGCTTAACGCAACCATTCCCTCTGGCCACCGCTTCCCAGAGCGCTGGGCTGTGTAATCGATTACATATGTCGTGACGTTTATATTCGCCCCAGGCCAAGCGCGCAATCGGTCGTTTCCACTCTTCTGAGGTAATACATTTGTACTAGATACACTTCCGAGGGAGCAGCATGGGCTCGGCACAAGTTAAGTGTGCTTGATTTCGTAGAACTGACATTGCTGAGGTGTGAGTGAATTGTCGATACGATCTGGATAATCAAATTCCTAGCACAATACGGTCTTGCAGATTCCAACTATCGGACTGTCGGCAAAACCCCTCGTCCGGCCCACTTCTTCCAGGTTCATTGTCAGTCAGCATCTTGCAAGAACACCCACTTGACCACTGAGCTCGCGTCTGAAATGCACGATGCTTTGCCAATCCGTCAAACCCACCTGAACGCAACTCCACTGGTAACTGGATCGGTCGCCACCCTTCATCCACCAGTGCTGCGTTTGAGCTTTTTCTGAAAAGCGAGGGAGCGAGCGGCCTCGTTGGCCTGGAAGTTAAGAGCTTGCATCGCGCGGAGAACTCGGGTCGCCGTGGCCGGAGACACCTTTGCAGCACCAGTGATCACCCGCGACACCGTCGCAGTAGAAACGGACGCCCTTTTGGCCACCTCCCGAATCCCCATGCTTTATCTATCCGCAGTAAGTGCGCTCTCGGCGACAAGATCGCGTCGGGAATTTCTTCTCAATACATCGACCATCCGAGGACGACTGTCAGGTTCAGCCTGATGTCGAATACCTTGACGTACAATCCATCACGCTCTCTGTTTTGAAATAGTACAAGTGTACTAGTTGCTGGGACCCGCCATTCTCCCGTTGCCTCCCTCGTGTGGCTAACGCACGCTTTAACGAAGTGCATTTGACTCGGATGCGCGCCGCACACGAGCGCGTGAGCGACAGATTCTCGGCCATACGTAAATGTTTTCATCGCTTCTTCTCACGCGGAGTATAATTCGCCTCGCGAGTCCGCAATGAGAGAGGGACCAA
>WNFD01001702.1_pt1 | contig 22153 bp, 10 predicted proteins | sample 5400491 | NCBI WGS metagenome assembly WNFD01 (sample SAMN13153343, study PRJNA577476) | soil metagenome | isolation source: 120 cm saprolite under Douglas fir tree site 2 hole 2 replicate 2 | place: USA:California | collected 2015-04-18
TTGGCATCCAAGTCAACGGATACGACGCCACCGACCTCGACGATCACCTTTCCGACCACAGGTTCAACGGTACCGTCTGGCAGTCAGGTCACGATTACCGGCACAGCCACCGATAGTGGTGGCGGCGTGGTCGGAGGAGTCGAAGTCTCGGAGGATGGAGGAACCACCTGGCATCCTGCGTCCGGCCGCGAAAACTGGAGCTTCGTTTGGGGACCCAGTAGCTCTGGAACGGTCACTATCGAGAGCCGTGCCGTCGATGATAGCGGAAACCTTGAAACCCCTGGGGCGGGCGTCAGCGTGACTGTACAGGGTCAGACCGACATGTGGAGTTCTACGACGACACCTCAACTTGTGGACAGCGGCGACGGGAATGCAGTCGAACTGGGCGTGAAGTTCACCTCGAGCCAAAATGGCTTCATCGGCGGGATTCGCTTTTACAAGAGCGTCGCCAATACCGGCACGCATGTAGGAAACCTGTGGACGAGCAGTGGCACACGGCTGGCGAGCGCAGTCTTCACGGGTGAGAGCGCCTCGGGGTGGCAGCAGGTGAATTTCAGCAGCCCGGTTGCAATTAGCGCCAACGCGACTTATGTAGCTTCCTACTATGCTCCGGCGGGTCACTATTCCGTCACCGGGGAATTCTTTGGCACGACAGGCGTTACTAACCTACCTCTTATCTTTCTATCTAACAGTGTAAGCCCCAACGGGGTTTACACTTACAGCTCGACGAGCGGCTTCCCCACATCCAGCTTCCACGGGAACAATTACTGGGTTGATATCGCCTTCGTTTTCGCAGCTACTACAGCCGCTGGACCCACGGTTACCACCGTGTCCCCGGCCAACGGCGCCACAATTGTCTCGACAGGGACCAGCGTCACCGCCACCTTCAATGAGTCGATGAACGCTTCGACCATTAACACCAGCACCTTCCAGTTGAGTAGCCAAGGCAGTACGGTGGCCGCCACGGTGAGCTACAACAGTGCGACGCTGACTGCGACACTCGTTCCCACAGCACCATTGGCTTACTCGACCACCTACACCGCCACAGTTTTCGGTGGTAGTAATGGAGTACAAGATCCGAATGGGAAGCTGTTGTCGGCGAATTACGTCTGGACGTTCACCACTGCGCCTGCTCCCGGTTCATGTCCTTGCAACATCTGGAGCCCTACCACCACGCCCGGAACTGCGGATAGCGGCGACGGGAATGCACTCGAACTGGGCGTGAAGTTCACCTCAGACCAGGCTGGCTCTATCACGGGCATACGCTTTTACAAGAGCACGGCAAACACCGGAACGCACGTTGGCAATCTGTGGACCACCGGGGGCACGCTGCTGGCGAGCGCAGTCTTCACGGGTGAGAGCGCCTCCGGGTGGCAGCAGGTGAACTTCAGCAGCCCGGTTGCAGTTAGCGCCAACACGACTTATGTAGCTTCCTACTATGCTCCGGCGGGTCACTATTCCTTCAACGCCGGATTCTTTGGCACGGCGGGTGTCGATAACCCACCCCTTCATGCCCTTGCCAACAGTGTAAGCCCCGACGGTGTTTATATTTATGGCTCGAAGAGCGCCTTCCCCACTTCCACCTACAACGCGACCAATTACTGGGTGGATGTCGTGTTCAATACCACCGCACCGTAACGGCCACTCTTAACGAAACGGTCGACCCGACGACGATCAATACCAATATCTTTTTGCTCGCTCCCGGTATGCCCCCGCTACGGTCAGCTACGGTTGCGCAACCATGACCGCGATACTCAGCCCGGTCACCGAGTGGGCTCCCCATCCCCAGATTCGCAATGCGGATTACGCTTTCGACAAAAGTTCATAGTCTCCCGCGGTTTACAGCGTTCCTCCTTCCCTCCGTGCCAACATCTCTGAGACAAGTCTAGTACCCTTAATTAATGAGCAGGGCGAGAAAGAAATGGAAAGAGATGAATGGGAATTCTCTTGGTGTTGTTCTTTCCCCTGGGGGTTTGGCTGTCGCGGAACGGAGCGAAGGCGAGCGAAGCGAGCCGCAGCGCAGTGGAGCGACAGCCAAAGTGGGCGCCGATCCGGCCTTAATCTCGCGGCCGGATTCCGAAGTGGTTGCCAAGCCGAAGCGACGGACCTACACCGCCGAATACAAGCAACGCATCCTCGAAGAAGCCGAAGCCGCTGCTGCGACGCGAGGTGGCCTGGGTGCCCTTCTCCGCCGCGAAGGTCTGTACTCGTCGCTGCTGGCCTATTGGCGGCGAGAGCGGGCCCATGGAATCCTCGAAGCTCTGACTCCGCAGAAACGCGGGCCGAAGTTCAAGCGCGATCCGCTAGAAGAAGAAAATCAGAAGCTTCGCCGTCAGAATGTACGCTTGAGTGAAGATCTGCGGAAGGCTCACATCATCATCGACGTTCAAAAAAAAGTGGCTGCGCTGTTGGGCAATCCCATTCCGGATCAAGACCCAGAGGAGAAATCCTGATGACCGCGGTCACCACGTTGGCGGTGGACGTGGGCAACAGCGCTGCTTGCCATGCTCTTGGTATGCCTCGCGCTTCTTACTACCGGGATCGCCGTAAGGCTGGTTCTCCGGCGGCGACCGCATTACGACCTTCGCCGGCTCGCGCACTCCGTCCTGAGGAACGCGAAACGGTCTTGGCTTGTCTGCACGAAGAACGCTTCCAGGATCGCTCGCCCGCCGCTGTTTATGCCACTTTGCTCGATGAAGGGCAGTATCACTGTTCGATCCGGACCATGTATCGCTTGCTCCAGGAGCGCGGCGAGTCCCGCGAGCGTCGCGATCAGTTGATTCATCCGCCCTACAAGAAACCCGAACTGCTAGCCACAGCTCCCAATCAACTCTGGAGCTGGGACATCACCAAGCTGCTAGGGCCAGTTAAATGGACCTACTTTTATCTCTACGTGATCCTGGATGTCTTTAGCCGCTATGTCACCGGCTGGATGGTCGCGATGCGGGAAAGCGCCGAACTGGCCAAGCGACTGATCCAAGAGAGTTGCAAGAAACAACGCATCCAGCCAGGTCAGCTCACGCTACATGTCGATCGCGGCACTTCCATGAGTTCCAAACCGGTAGCTTTCTTACTGGCCGATCTGGGCGTCACCAAGACGCATAGTCGGCCTCACGTCTCGGACGACAATCCCTATTCGGAAAGTTAGTTCCGCACCATGAAGTATCGGCCGGAGTTCCCGGATCGCTTCGGGTGCATCCAAGACAGCCGTGCCTTCTCACAGGAATTCTTTCGTTGGTACAACGAGGAACACCGCCACTCCGGGTTGGCTCTGCTCACCCCGGCGATGGTTCACTACGGACAGACTGCGCTCATCCTCGAGCAGCGTCAGAGCGTTCTCGATGTGGCCTATCGAGCTCACCCGGAACGCTTCGTTCGACAGGCTCCCAAACCACCTTCCGTTCCGACGGAGGTCTGGATCAACAAACCAGCAAATTCAGATGAACAAACTCACTAAATTCCGTGAGCATGTGTCTCAAGGTCGTTGACACGCGCCGCTTTAAACTTGCACTCGAAACGCCCATCGGACTCGCAGTCTTGGGAAGATCGAAGACGTCAAGTCTGAATTGACTAGATGCACTGGTCGGTGACAATCCCATGAAGAGTGACTCAGAGGCTTGCTTGACTAGGTGCAAGACAATTTATGCCTTAACCCTCTTGCTCAGCCTTGTGATCGCGACAGCGTCCTCCCGCACTCTCGGCGAGAATCCTCCCAAGCCAAGAGTGCGCATTTACTACATTGCGGCGGACGACGTGATGTGGAACTATGCGCCCGGTGGGCGGAATTTGACAGGAACTCCGGGACCCGAGAATGAGGGTGGGTCCAATTCAACGACGTATCGAAAGGCTGCGTACCACGAATATACCGACGGCACGTTTGCCACCTTGAAGCCCCGCCAGCCGGAGTGGGAGCATCTGGGAATCTTGGGACCACTCATCCGTGCAGAAGTGGGAGACGTCATCAAGGTATTTTTCAAAAACAATACAAAGTTCTTTTGCAGCATGCACCCCCATGGTTTGGCGTATGACAAAGCTTCAGAGGGCGCCCTTTATAGCGACAACGCATCGCCCGAGGCAAAAAAAGGCGACGGAGTGCCGCCCGGCCAAACCTACACCTACATTTGGACCGTGCCTGAACGCGCCGGGCCAGCATCCGGGGATTCCAGCTCTATCTTATGGGTTTATCATTCGCACTTTGTGGAACCGCGAGACATGAATAGTGGATTGATCGGGCCTATCCTTGTGAGCGCAAAAGGATCCACAAAGCCGGATGGTACTCCTAAGGATGTGGATCGCGAGTTTATAGTCGCGTTTGCTGTCTTCGATGAGACCGAAAGCTGGTACTTTGAATCAAACGCCATGAACCGGAGGAAATACACTCAAGGACTCCGGCTCAGCGATCCCGCCTTCCGCCAACGGTACCTCCTCTATAGTCTCAATGGCTTAATCGAAGGCAACCTCCCCATGCTGACCATGAAAAAGGGAGAGCGGGTCCGCTGGTATTTGTTTGCCAACAGCAACGAAGACGATGTTCACACCCCGCATTGGCACGGCCAGACGGTGGTCTTCAACAACATGCGCACTGATATGGTTCACCTGGAGCCGATGATGATGGTGCAGGCAGATATGATGCCCGACAACGTTGGAACTTGGCTCTTCCATTGCCACGTAAACGACCATATCGAAGGCGGCATGCAGGCGCTTTTTGCTGTTCTTCCCTGATAGGTGGTGGAGAAGACGCATCCAATTGCGACAGCGGATACGTAGATCGCGGCATTTCAACGCGTCGCGGGATCGTGGCCGCCCCCGTGAAGGGACCTATCGTGATCCGCGCGGGATCGGGAGTTGGCCGAAACCAACAGAGCGACCACGAATGCTCAGTGAGCTTCTGCTGTACGTGAAGTAGGCTGATCGTTTTCAGGGTGAGACCTACCCTCGCAGTTCCCCTTTCGATAATTAGCTTGGTTGTTAGATTCCCCTTCGTTCGATACGGCGCACTTTTTGCCAATCGGCAATTTCCACAGACTAGTGCATTTACGGCAATGTTGTGCACAATTCGAGCAACTGCTTAGCTGAGGCCTCGACCGTGTCTCCCGGTGCTTACGCTGAACGTCGGTGCCCTACGTAATAGCTAGAGTAAGAGTTTTTGAATCAACAGCTTAAAGGGACACCGGAGACAGTGGGAGATCACTGGGCCCCTGGAATCGGCATCCGAAATGCGGCAGTCTCATCGGACATCGTCTGGGATCAGTGTGTTTGCGCATCCTCCTGAGACGCATGACTACGACCTGGTTACGGAGGGATCGATGACTTTTGTGCAGGCACTTCAAAAAAGGGCGAGTCGCAAAGATGAAGCGAAAGCGAGCCCTAGCCGTCTTCCCCTACTCCCCAGGTCGCTCAGTAAAAACTCCTCCAGAGGGTTGTTGATTGCTTTCGGTTTATTGCTTTGCAGTTTTTCACCGCGTGTTGCAAACGCACAGACCTTCGGCTGCACTCCTGCGATGGCAAACGACATTGTCTGTGAGAATTCGAAACTTGGAAATCCCCAAAGCCAGTGGGATGTAAGCACCGGGAATGCAGGAGACTCAACTATCCAGGGTTTTGCTACCGATATCAGTGTTAACCAGGGCGGGACCATCTCTTTCAAAATTAACACGCCGGCGAAAGCTTATACGATCAATATCTATCGCATGGGGTATTACGGGGGGATGGGAGCGCGTTTTATCACCTCTGTTACTCCTTCGGCTACACTTCCCCAGGCGCAGCCAGCGTGCGTGACGGATTCGACTACGAATCTCTACGACTGTGGGAATTGGGCAGTATCTGCTTCGTGGCAAGTACCTTCAAATGCGACTTCGGGGATCTATTTCGCCCATCTCATCCGGACCGACACCGGGGGGGATAGCCACATCGTCTTCATCGTCCGGAATGATTCTGGCACATCAGACATCCTTTTTCAGACCTCTGATGAAACTTGGCAGGCCTACAACGACTACGGCGGGCACAGCTTGTATGGCCCGACCGGCGCGTATGACCTTACCAACCGTGCCTACAAGGTCAGTTACAATCGGCCTTTCCATACACGCACGTTTGAGAGTGCCTCGTTCGTGTTCTATGCCGAGTATCCGATGGTGCGCTGGCTGGAGGCCAACGGCTATGGCGTCAGTTACTTCACCAGTGTGGACGCGGCGCGCACTGGGAACCTGATCACCAAGCACAAGGCGTACATTTCGGTAGGCCACGACGAGTACTGGTCCGGCCCGAAGCGGGGGAGTGTGGAGGCGGCCCGGGGGGCTGGCGTGAACCTGGGCTTCTTCAGCGGGAATGAAGTGTTCTGGAAGACTCGGTGGGAAAACAGCGTGGACGGCTCCAACACGCCCTACCGTACGCTGGTGTGTTATAAGGAGACGCTAGGACCTAACTCCAACCCGAAAGCGACTGCGGCTACCGACCCACTAGACCCTCCCACCTGGACGGGTAGCTGGCGTGACTTCAGTAAGAGCCCGCCAGCTGACGGAGGCCGTCCAGAGAACGCGCTGACCGGTCAATTCTTCCTGGTGAACGGTTGCGCGACCGACAACAATGGACTATCGATAAAGGTTACAGCGGCTGACGGGAAAATGCGCTTTTGGCGTGGCACCGCTGTTGCCGGGCAGGGTCCTGGCCAGACGTGGACGCTCCCTAGCGGTACTTTGGGCTATGAGTGGGACGTCGATGCGGACAACGGATTCCGTCCCGCCGGCCTCTTCGACCTTTCAACCGCCACGTACAATCTGACAATCAGTTACCTGCTGGACGCCGGCGGAACTTACGGCGCAGGCACCGCCACCCACCGCATGACTACCTACCGCGCTTCCGGCGGAGCGCTGGTGTTTGGCGCAGGCACGGTGCACTGGTCGTGGGGTCTCGACAACACGCACGATACTATATGCTACGGTTCGAGCACCGATGCCAATATGCAGCAGGCGACGGTAAACCTATTCGCCGACATGGGCATTCAGCCCGCCACGTTGCAAGGCGGGCTGCTGATGGCAACGAAGTCCTCCGATACGATCGCTCCCCTCTCAAACATCACCGCCCCGGCCAGTGGCAGCCAGATCAGAGTAAACACTGCCGTCTCGATTACCGGGACCGCGGCTGACAGCGGAAGTGGTGTGGTAGGTGGGGTAGAGGTCTCCACGGATGGCGGAACATCCTGGCACCCGGCAGTGGGGCGCGAGAGCTGGACCTATAGCTGGACTCCGACCAGTACGGGAAATTTTACGATCCGCAGCCGTGCGGTGGATGACAGCGGCAATTTGGAAACACCTTCTCCTGGTGTACCCGTGTCAGTGTCGACCAATGCTCAGACTCTCATCTCGGTTACAGTCAATCCGACCTCCGTAGTCCAGGGGGCCTCATCGCAGGGAACCGTGACCATGGGCCAGCCCGCCGCTACCGGCGGCGCGGTCGTAGCCCTCTCAAGTGGCAATCCCGCAGTAGCCTCGGTTCCGTCTAGCGTAACCGTTCCAGCTGGCAGCTTCACCGCGACGTTCCCGATCACGACGCCTAATGGCGTTCTGGCGGGCACACAAGTGACCATATCCGCGACATATGTCTCAACCCAAACCGCCACTCTGACCGTCACTCCGGCGCTGCCGCCGACGTCTGGCTCCCTGGCGATTGATGTGACGACTTCCAGGGATCAGGGTACTGCCAGCGCGACCATTACCAGCCCGCCGTTCTCGACGGCTGTTCCCAATGAGCTGTTGCTAGCGTTGATCTCAAGTGATGCCTTGTCTTCCGGAGTGAACGTTACCGGCGTCAGCGGCGCGGGATTGACGTGGACTCTGGTGCAGCGCACGAACGCGCAGATGGGTACCGCGGAGATATGGCGCGCGTTCGCCCCTGCCGCGCTGTCCAACGCGACGGTTGCAGCCACGCTCTCGCAAAGCGTCGACTCGTCGATGACCATCATGAGTTTTGCCGGCGTTGACACGACCTCCAGTGGTGCGGGAGCGATCGGAGCGACCGCCTCGGCGAGTGCACTCTCGGGAGCACCGAGCGGTTCGCTCACGACCACTCGCGCGAATTCGCTCGTCTTAGGTGTGGGCACCGATTGGGATCAGGCGATCGCTCGAACCACGGCGACGGGTCAGACCTTGGTCCACCAGTTTCTTTCTCCTCCGGGAGACACCTATTGGGTACAGCGACCGGGCGCAACCACGCCTGCCAGCGGAACAGTCGTGACCATCAACGATGTGGCTCCCACAACCGACCGGTACGATCTAGCGCTGGCTGAGATAAGGCCTCCAGTGATCAGTAACTTGAGCATCTCTGGCACCATCAGCCCGGCCGCTAGCGGAGCCGGTAGCACGGTGTCGCTAACCGGGCCGGCGAGCGCAACCGTGACAGCGGATTCGTCTGGCAACTTTAATTTCAGTAGTCTGCAAGCAGGGTCATACACGGTTACGCCGAGCAAAACGGGTTTCATATTCACGCCCGCGAACCAAGCCGTGACGCTAACCAGCAGCAACGCCAGCAATGTCAACTTCACCGCCACTGCGGTGTTCACGATTGCTGGCAGTATCACTCCGAGCACAAACGGGAGCGGCAGCTTGGTGACGCTGACCCAGGGTTCCAGCACGATCGCAACCGTGACTGCCGATACCTCCGGAAATTATGTCTTCAACAGCGTGCTCAGCGGCTCGTACACGGTGACCCCAACGAAGTCAGGATTCAATTTCAATCCCGGCTCACAAGCCGTCACAGTGAACGGAGCTAACGTGAGCGGGATCAATTTCACGGCTTCGGCTCCGACTTTCACGGTTTCCGGCTCCATCACGCCCGCTTCCGCCGGCGGCGGCGCCACAGTAAATCTGAGCCAGGGCTCCACCACGGTCGCTACGGCCACCGCTGACGCGAACACAGGCGCGTTCACCTTCACCGGGATTGTCAACGGCTCCTACACAGTTACGCCGATCAAGTCGGGCTTCGGATTCACTCCCGCCTCGCAATCGGTAACGGTCAACAGTTCCAACGTGACCGGCATCACCTTCACGGCTGCGCAGGGCTCAACCGTCTCGGGCAATATCAGTCCAGCTGCGTCCGGAAGCGGGTCCTCTGTGGCTCTAACGCAAGGCTCGACCACAATCGCTACGACCGTGGCCGACGCCGCTGGCAACTACTCTTTTAGCGGCGTTGTCAACGGAACCTACACCGTTACTCCGTCGCGGACTGGATTTACTTTCACTCCAGTATCGCAAAGCATTATTGTCAATGGTTTCGCCATAAGTGGAGTTAATTTCACTGCGCAGGCCATCTCCACTGTCATCGCAATCGACGCGACGGTTCCGAAGGACAATAATTCCGCCTCGACCACAATCACAACTCCGGCTTTCTCGACGGCGGCCGGCAACGAGTTGTTGCTGGCGTTCATTGGCACTGACGCCCTCTCGGCCGGAATCACCACTACCGGCGTGAGCGGTGGAGGCTTGACTTGGACACTCGTGCAGCGAACCAATGTGCAAATGGGCACGGCCGAGATCTGGTCTGCATTTGCCCCGTCGCCGCTGACCAATGTAACGGTTACGGCTAATCTGTCACAGAGCGTGACAGCGAGCATGACGGTGATGAGCTTCAGCGGTGTGGACACGACTAACACGGGTGCTGGCGCTATCGGTGCCAAGGCCAGCGCCAACGCCACCAGCGGCGCGCCGTCGGCAAGTCTGGTCACGACACGCAACAACTCGTTGGTGCTCAGTGTCGGCAACGATTGGGATACGGCCACCGCCCGCACGCTAGGAGCGAACCAAACTTTGGTTCACCAGCTGCTCTCAACCAACGGAGATACCTACTGGGTACAGCGGCAGACGGCAACCACTCCGTTATCGGGCACGACGGTCGCCATCAGCGACACGTCACCGACGGCTGACCGCTGGAACTTGAGCCTGCTCGAGATATTGCCTTCGACTAGCGCCGGAACCAACTTCACGCTTAGCGGCAACATCAGTCCTGCACCAGCTGCTATCGGTACTGTGATTACTCTAGGCGGAAGTAATACTGGAACAACCGGCGTCGATTCAAACGGCAACTACAGCTTTACGCTCGCCAACGGCACTTACACGGTCACGCCGAATAAGCCGGGATTCGTCTTTACACCGGCACAGCAAACTGTGACGATCAGTGGGGCGAACCAATCCAACATAAACTTCACCGTGGCCCCAGTGACCACGAATCCCATTCTCTCTGAGAATCTCAACCAAGGAAGCTCCGCGTGGGAACCAACCAATTTGGCCCTGGCCGGGGAAATTGAGGGATACGCTAGCGCAACCAGTATCAACAAGGGTAACAATATCACTCTCTATGTCAACAGTAACGGTGCCACCTTCACGCTAGATCTTTATCGCCTTGGCTGGTACCAGGGACTCGGCGGTCGACTCATCATGACGGCTGGAACGCTGGCCGGGCAGTCGCAGCCCAGCTGCCCGCAGAATACGACCTATGGCCTGATCCAGTGCTCGTGGAACTCTACTCTCGCCATTACCACGTCTACGACCTGGACGACCGGCCTGTACCTTGCTCACATCCGCCGTACCGATACCGGCAAGGACAACTACATCACGTTCATCGTGCGCGACGACTCCAGTAACGCTGATATACTCTTCGACTCGAACGTCAACACCATGCAGGCGTACAACGGGTGGGGCGGCAAATCCTTGTATGCCGGCCTGAGCTCCCCACCTCAGCCTTCGCAGAGCATCTCCAACGCCGCCGTGAAGGTCTCGTTCGACCGGCCGTATCAAGCTTTCGACTTTTCTGGTACCAACACGAACGGCGAAGACGATCAAGTCTTGCGGTGGGAGTACCAGATGATCCGCTGGATGGAGTCGCAGGGCTTCAATGTCAGCTACAGCACCAACGTGGACACCTCCAACAATGCGGCTGTGATCGTCCAGCACAAGGCGTATGTGACCGCTGGCCACAATGAGTACTGGACATCGAGCATGAGGAACAACCTTGAAGCCGCGGCGAATGCCGGCACTAATGTCGCAGTCTTCACGGCGAACAGTAGCTTCTGGCAAGTACGGTATGAAGCGTCATCCTCGGGCACAGCGAACCGCGTAATGGTCGGGTTTAAGGAGTCTGCGCCGACGTTCGACCCGCTGTTCAACGATCCGGCAAATTCCACGACCAATTTCCGAGCTTCACCGATTAATCGTCCGGAAAATGTGTTCTTGGGGGCGATGTATGGTGACTTCACCAATACGGCCAACGGCTTCCCCTTCGTGGTCTCACAAAGCTCGTATCCTTTCTACCGGAACACCGGCTTGGCAAACGGCAACTCGATGGCAGGGCTTGTGGGCGACGAGTGGGATAACCTCAGCGGACAACCGTTCTCCAATATGCCCGCCAGTGTGCAGGGTTTGATCGTGCTTTCCAACTCGCCTACTTCGAGTGCGAATGCCAATGCGGTGATCCACCAACTGCCGGGAGGCGCGCTCATCTTCGACGCGTCCACCTTCCAGTGGAGTTGGGGCTTGGACAACACCATGACCCCCATCAATGCAGTTAACCCCAAGGTGGCGCAGATCACGACCAACATCTTGAGTGACATGGGTGCCAGCCCGCTCACGCCGTCTTCGAACGTGCTACTCACGAGCACGTACAGCATAGCGGGGCACATTTCGGGGATCACGAGCGTGGCCACGGTCACTTTGAGTGGCACCGACAGCCGAGTGACCTCGACTGACAGCAACGGGAATTATATCTTCAAGGTGCTGATGAACGGCTCCTACACCGTCACGCCCAGCCAGACGGGAACGACCTTCACGCCGGCTGGCCAGAGCGTGACGATCAACGGGGCAAGCGTTGCCAACGTGAACTTCTCGACGGCTGCGCCCAGCTTTATGGTTTCTGGCAGCATCACGCCGGCGTCAATCGGTAGCGGCAGCACGGTGACCCTAACCCAGGGCGGCAGCACGATCTCCACCGCAACCGCCGATGCCTCCGGTAACTACAGCTTCAGCAACGTGGTCAATGGGCTATACACAGTGACGCCGACGAAGTCGGGAACCGTTTTCAGTCCGACCTCACAAGCGACAACCGTCAACGGAGCGCCAGTCAGCGGAGTCAACTTCACCGCAGGGACACAGACGTGGACTGTTTCTGGCAGCATCACGCCGTCGGCCAACGGCACCGGCGCCACTGTCGCCTTGACGCAAGGCTCGACAACCATCGCCACTACCACGGCCGACGCCACCGGCGCATTCACTTTCACCGGGATCGTTAATGGCACCTACACAGTCACCCCCTCAAAGAGCGGCTTCTCCTTCAGCCCTGCGTCTCAGGGTGCGACAGTGAACGGGGCAAACGTCACTGGCGTGAACTTCACCACGCAGGCCGCAGCAACTGGATTGGCGATTGATGCAACCGTCCTCACAGACAGTAACTCAGCGTCCAGCACGATCACGACTGGGGCGTTTTCGACGACGGCCAGCAATGAACTCCTGCTGGCCTTCATCGCCTCAGATGCGCTTTCGGCCAGTGTAACCGTTAACAGCGTCAGTGGTGGCAGCCTCACTTGGACGTTGGTTCAGCGCACGAATGCTCAGTTGGGAACTGCAGAGATCTGGCGCGCGTTCGCCACGTCGCCGCTAACGAACATTACGGTGACCGCGAATCTTTCACAGACGGTCACGGGCTCAATGACGGTGATGAGTTTTACAGGTGCGGACCCGGCCGGTCCCGTCGGTGCGACCGCAACAGCCAATGCGTCAAGCGGCGCGCCGTCGGCGAGCCTGATCACGACACGCAACAGCTCGTTGGTGCTCGGTGTCGGCAGCGATTGGGATACGGCCACCGCCCGCACGCTGGGAACGAACCAAACCTTGGTTCACCAGCTGCTCTCGACCAACGGAGATACCTACTGGGTACAGCGGCAGACCGCGACGACGCCGCTGAGCGGAACTTCGGTGACCATTAATGATACTGCTCCTACCGGAGACCGCTATAACTTGTCGATCTGCGAGATTCTCCCGGCTTGGTAGATAGCCTAGAACGCTTGAGCTCAATACGTGGGGAAGAGGACCACTCGACACAGTGGCATTCTTGTGTCTTCCTCCAATCGGCGTGCCGTAAGAGAGAATATCAAGCGGACCTTGCCCTTTCCGGCCTGTCCTATCCTGCGGAATGCGCAGAACCTAGAATAAAATAAATAAGTTACGTGAATTTCAGTGAGTTGACGCGGTTGAACTCGACCTACACCCCTCTCGTCACTGGCGCGTCGCGACGATCTCGACGGCGGCATAGTTCCATTGATCGCTTGTGGGTGCACTGTCGTGAATATCGACCAGCGCGTTGGCCGTCGACTGTGCCGCTGTCGACTGCACCCAGTAAGTGTCGCCGACCTGTGTGTCCACGCGCTGATGCACGAGCACCTGCCCGCTCACCGGCGTCCGGGCGATCGCGTTATCCCAATCGTAGCCGACTGCGAAAACCCAGTTGCCGGCCGACACCCCGGGCAGATATATGTCCGGCGCGCCGGAGGGGGCACTCGTTTGGTTTACGATGCCTGGACCGGACGCATTCGTAAACGCAATTACAGTCAGCGATCCGTGGTAGGTCGTGCCCACACCTGGTTGCGCCGTGACGCTCACGGCCTCTGGCGCATCCGAAGCGTACGCCATCCAAATCTCTGCGGTACCAGCCTGATGGTTGCTTCGTTTCACGAGCGTCCAGGTTAGGCCGGCGCTACTCACAGTCGCCGTTTGCGGCGAGTTCGAGGGGCCGTCGTACGAGACGAAAGCTACGAGTAGCTCTCTGTTTTGCGATGTCGTGATCACCGGTGCTGTCATCGCGCCAACACCGTCCACTGACGCTTTAGCATCCTCTCCGATTTGATTCGGCGGATGTGAATTGTCGACGGTAACGGTCACCGGGGCTGACGTGCCGGAGTTGCCGGTGATATCGATGGCGGTTGCTGTGAGCGTGTGCTGGCCGGCCGTCGCTGTCTCCGTGTCCCAAGTAGTCATGTATGGCGGTGCGATCAGTGGTGTTCCTATCGCTGTTCCGTCCACATAAAACGCCACGCTGGCTATGCCCTGGCTGCTGGCAACATTTGCCGCGACAGCGACCGTCGCAGACACAGTTGCCCCAGCTACCGGAGTTGTCAGTTGTACGGCGGGCGGGGCGCTACTACTATTTGAAACCGTTACCGCCACCACTGCCGAAGTGCCTATCACTCCCGTCGGGCCAGTGGTTTGAGCTGCGAGCCAATGGCTCCCGTTCGTTGCGGTAGTCGTATCCCACGCCAGGGTATACGGAGGGGAGGAAACCAGGCTTCCCAACGGCGAGCCGTCGATGAGGAATTGCACACCGCTAGTCGTTGCCGAGCTCACTGTCACCTGCACCTTGGCGGATACAGTGCTGCCGTCGGCAGGCGAGTTCACACTGATGTTCGGCGGCGGAGGCAAGACTGGAGTTACGGTCTGCAGCACTTGCACGGTGTTGGCGTTGATCGTGAGCTCCACATCTGTTTCGTTGTTCGCCTTGCTGTTCTCGGCTAGATAGTTGTCCGGATCGACGATCGCCCGCAGCCAATAGGTGCCGTTGGGTACGCCCGCGATCGAGATTGATTGGCCATCATCCGTTTGGTCGTACTCGTCGACCGCTCCTATGTCCAACCCGCGTAGGGACGTCGGGTCCGAGCAGGAACCCAGGTTTCCGAGTGCGCCCGCGTTAGGCAGTGACGAATTGTAGATAAACGAATCGTTGATGCAGAACGAGATTTTCCCGCTGGCGGCAACCGGCGCGCCGGGTCCGCCGTTAGGCCCTACTGTGTAGAGCCCGTAGGTGGTAAACGGAAAGTGAAAGTGCCCATGCGCGGCGTCGAAAATGAACGCACCTGCCACACGCACGGTCTGCGCCAGAGTCCACTTGCCCGAACTTAGCGAGTAAATGTATTGAGTTCCCTGGTAGGTGCCGGAAGCAGAGTTGTACGCTGGCAGGATGACCAGCGGGCCTGGCCCTCCATTGTAGGTGTCATGCGTGTATTGAAATTGTGCGCTTCCCCCGGTCCCTACGACGGAAATGTCGCCCGGCGGTATGATGTCACTCAGATCGGGGTACTCGAGTTGGCCTGAAAAGGCCGTGGCAGTGATGTTGCCCGCAGTCACGTTGCTTCCGTTAACCGTCACCGTCTGATTCATGGGGCTAAACGCGGTAGAAGTCTTGGTCGGCGTAAGAGTGTAGGTCCCGTTTGGCAGATTGCCGAAGCTGTAATCGCCGAAACTGTCTACAGTGACTGTTGTGACGGTCGCGCCGTTCTGGGTCAAGGTCACAACTGCGCTGCTACCGCTGGCCATTGGGGTTATGGTGCCTGAAATGCTGAACGTCGAGCCCGCCGCGGAGGCCGTGAAAACCGGAACGGTCGCCGTGTTGCCATTCACTGTGACACTTTGGCTCGCCGGAGAGAACGTGAATCCCGCCTCGCTCGGCGTCACTGTGTAAGTTCCATTCGCGACGCTGTTGAACAGGTAGCTTCCTGACGTGCCCATGGTCAGGCTGGCGACGGTCGTCCCATTCTGCGACAACGTGACCGTAGCTCCATTTCCGCTGGCAGCAGGACTGACCGTGCCCGAAATGCTCCCGCTCAGTGCGGTAGCGTTGAAGACGGGAACCGTCGCGGCATTGCCGTTGACCGTGACATTTTGACTCGCCGGACTGAACGTGAATCCTGTTTCGCTCGGCGTCACAGTATAGGTCCCGTTGGCGAAGCTGCTGAAACTGTAGCTGCCCGAAGCCCCAACGGCAGTCGTGGCGACGATCGTCCCACTCTGTGACAATGTGACTGTAGCCCCGTTGCCGCTGGCGGCAGGACTGACCGTGCCCGAAATGCTCCCCGTAGTTCCGCCACCTGCCGCAGCCAGAACTTCGACGATGCTCAGGTTGTAGCGGTCTCCGGTTGGGGCTGTATCGTTGATTGTCAAGCTCGTTCCACTCAGCAGAGTCGGGCTGCTCCGCATTTGAACCCAGTAGGTGTCTCCGACGGGGCGCCAAGTACTGATGCACCACTGTCTGGCCAGTCCCCGGGGTCCGCGTAATTGCGTTGTCCCAATCGTTGCCCACCCCGAGCGCCAGAGAACCATTACCCGTGGTAACGAGGGTGGCCGTGGGCGCTCCGGGACTGGCGCTCCCACTTCCAACGGCGCCGATGGCCCCCGAACCATTTGTCCCTGAGGTGTTAACGCCGCTGAAGCTCATGACCGTGATGGAGGAGTCCACCTTCTGAGACAGCGTGGCGGTCACCGTGACACCGTTCAGCACCGACGGTGCGAATGCCCGCCAGATCTCTGCGGTGCCCTTTTGCACGTTGGTTCTTTCGACCAGCACCCAGGTAAGGCCGCCGCCCGCGACTTGCGTTACGGTCGTATTCGGCGAGGAAACTCCGTCGGCGGAAATAAACGCGAGCAGCAGTTCGTTGCCTGAAGTGGTTGAAAAAGCCGGCGTGCTAACAGTGGTGCTCGCCGTACCTTGGTCTTTGGATGTCGTAGTGTCAATTCCGCAAGACCGGGGCGGTAGCTTATCGCGATTGGTTGGCAATGTCTATTCAGCCGGCCAGCGCGCGGCGCGTAGAATCGCCGCGTCATGGCTGCCGTCGCCAGTTATTTCGATCTGTCGCGGGAGATGAAGAACAGCTACAACCGTAACAGATACTGCGGGCTTATCGGCTCGAAGGTTATTCGCCACTTGCTCGTGACCCAGAGTGATGTAGAGACAGCGAAGTTCGACAAAGGGACCTGTGACCTGTGTGGGCAATCCGGAAAATCTTGCGGACATTGCCGGCAATCACCGTTGGTGATGCGCTTACGAAAGACGCGGATGCTGTGGTGAATTTCGCAGCGGAAACGCATGTGGATCGCAGTATAGAAGACCCGTCTCCTTCTTCGAACAAACGTGCTGGGAACATACTGTCTACTTGAGGCTGCGAGGAAGGCCCGAGTGGCTCGATCACGTGCGCTCCTGCGAGTACCGAAAATTCTATGATCGGCATTTACGCACATCGGCAGAGACGTCAATGATTACGCTACGGAGGGATGGGAATTAGTCGTGGGTTGATACGCTCTTTGGTCGGACTACAGACCTGAGATCATGCTTTGAAGAATTACAATATCCTAATGATGCGAACGGATATTCGCGCATGCGGCCCGACGTGAAAGGTTACTTTATGTCAGTATCCTCTTGGTCGTCGCCTGCATGACCGGAGTAATAGCCACCGTAAGACGCATCCTTCTCGGCATGATTAAGCACTACACCAAGGAGATTTTTTTTTCGAAATTCTGAGGATGCCTTCTCCGCCAATCGATGGTCGGTCTCTCCGGCCTTCACAACAAAAAGTACGCCATCGCAGAGATCTGCCAGAATACTCGCATCATGGACAGCCAGGGCCGGGGGTGAATCCAAAATGATCCAATCAAAAACAGGAGTAACGAGGTCGAGCAACTTCTTCATCCGATCGCTAAGGAGCAATTCACTCGGGTTGGAAGCTTCGCTTCCACCGGGGATGAAGCATAGGTTCCCTTCTACACCATTCTGAATCACGGCATATTTATCTGCTTCTCCTCGAAGGTAGTCGGTGAGACCCGGACCACTCCGAACACCGAACAATTGATGCATGCGCGAGGAGCGCAGATCGGCATCAATCAGAAGCACGCGAAGGTCCGGCTGCCGCATGATCGAATGTGCCAGGTTTGCGGCAACAGTCGTTTTTCCTTCAGCTGGGACGCTGCTGGTCACGAGCACCCGCTTCAGCGGACGGGTCGCTGCAATTTGACTCAGCCTTGAACGCAGGGTGCGAAACTGCTCCCTAGCAATCCTCCCATTGTCTGTCTTAAGCAAGATATTCATCTGAGGGTCCAATTGCCAGTTCGGATGAGCGCAACGTTTCAGAAGGTCATCAAAACTCAGGAAGGACGAACCCTCTGAAGTAGGAACGTCGCCGGCGGCTGGTTCTGCTACCTGCCTTGTGATATCGGACGGAGACACAAAGCCCGCAGCGACATCCTCGAGGTCCAACACTGTACCTGCGGTCGCCTGCGATAATCTCTCCTGCGCTGCTTTCTTGAGTGCCTCGTGAATCCTGCTCATTTTTCCCTCGGATGCCTTCCTCTAGCAGGACCTTCAGGCCCTCGTACTAATTGGCGAATAGCCATTTTCCCCTAACGGGGTGTTCTTTCCGGCGGATGCCTTTACTTCCAGGTTTGGAATCAGTCCGAGGACCGGAAGCTGCAGGCAAAGTTCGACGTCACGTTCCGTGTAGATCGATTTGTCGCTAATTGCAATCAATGCCAAGATTCCCACGCCTAATGCAAAACCTGCGACGAGCCCGCCGCCTAGGAAATACGGCTTCTTCGGGAACGAAGGCTTATCTGGGAGACTAGGCGGGTCAAGCACACGGAATTGTTCGCCCTCCTGCTGGTGCTGGAGATCTGAGGCCATCGCTGAGTTGTCACGTTTCTTCAGCAATTCATTATAAAAGTCGAGTGCGCTCTGGTAGGTACGCGTAATCTCTTTAAACTGCTGCTCGACCACCGGGCTGGCTTGCACGCGTGCCTGAAGCACTCCGATCTGATTCTGGATCTGGGCTTGTCGTTTCGTCAGATCTGTAATATTCAGCTCGTCTTGACGCAGTCTCGCACGGAGCTGCTGCATCTGCGGAGGCTCGCTTCTTGACGTTTGGGCATTCTCGCTACTCGAAGGCTTTGGCTTTGGTGCTTCAGCCATCCGCTTTTTCACTTCTTCGATACTGTTCTTGATCTTGATGACGTCCGGGTGTTCCGCGGTGTAACGTGCCTCCAGCATCGTAAGCTGGTCTTGCAGCGCATTGAGCTGCTGTTCCAGCGTTTCTGGATTCTGGACCTGCTGATGTTGGGAGGTTTCCAAGTTCGCTTGCTGCTGATTGAGCAGGGACTCATTGAAAGCCTTATCCTGCTGCGCGCGGCTTAACGCTTGGGTATTTGCTTCGAGCTGCGAGTTCATCCCCATTAGCAAGCTCAAGTTTGTCTGTTCCTCTTCTGGCAATGAACCAAGATATTGTCTCTTGAACTGGGCGAGTTTCGCATCTTGTGCGTCAAGTTTAGCTTTGGCCTCGTCCAGTTGTTGGCTCAGGAAAGAAGTTGTCCGCGCCGCCTGTTGTTCCAGGGCGTGGGCATTCTGTTCCATGAACATGGACGTGATTTCCGTGCAGATCTGTTGCCCAAGTTGCGGATTGCTGAAAGTTACGCCGACATAGAAACCAGGCAGGCTTTGGTTTTGGGTCCCTGGCATGGACGCGAGCGGTTTGACCTCAATTGAAGTCCGAAGCCGCTCAACCAAATCTTCGATGTGTACTTTTCCACGAAGTTCCGGGTACAACCCGAATTTTTCAACGATAGGTTCCAGACGTGTGCGGCTCAGAATCTGCTCTTGCATCGATGCGAGGCGATGGTTCAAATCTTCCGTGACGACAGGCTTCACAATATCACTCGGGACTGTGGGCTGCTGAACGAGTATGAGGGTTTGCGATGTATACTTTTTTGGCAGAACCATGGCAAGCGACATAGCGATCGTTCCGCAACTCACAACTGTGATCGGAAGAATCCACCAATAACGGCGAAGAACCCGCTTTGCATCTTCAGGGGTAATCTCACCATTTCGAACCATAACCTGCCTCTAAAAATTCAATGTCTGCCGCGCCTTATCAATCCCTGGCCCGAGATCTGCCATCGCTAAGGACAAAGCAGTCCTGGCCAGACAAAAATCCGCACAACCGCATTAGGTGCACGCCTCTTGCCAGGAAAACGAGTCTTAAAGTTGACATTCTAAATGCCCGTAAGCCGTTTGATTTCAACACTTTATTAAAAAATGGCCTCCTTCTCTCACGGCCGTATCTGCAGGACCAAACCACGGAAGGCTAGAGAGTGGAAGTATTCTATCCACATTATCCTAAAATTCTCCCTATTCAGGTTAACTCGTGATCTCTTGTCCCCAAGCGTTCGAAAAGTGATCAATTCTAGAGACTGGCAAAGCCGCGTCCGTTGTTTGTTATCTGTATTTTACGGAACAATCATCCGGCTCGGTTCCTGCCAAAGCTGCAGGGACCCAAAGTTGCACATATTTAGGTTTGGCACGGCCCGCCAAGGAGCAGGCGACAACTTCGCCTCAGGAACGGCGTACATGTTTCGTGCGGTCGGATTACGGTGGTTTTTGTGTATCGCAGTCCTGGTAACCGCTACTGGGGGCGGCTGCTCGCGTGACCCCAATGTGCGGAAACAGAAGTTCTTTGAGCAGGGCAATCGAGATTTTGACCAAGGCAAGTATCCTGAAGCCTTAATCTTCTACGGACGTGCCCTCCAGATCGATCCTCGCTTCTCGGAAGCGCATTACAAGATGGCTCGGTGCCATTTGAAGCAAGGGAGTTGGGCCGCGGCGTACCAGGAACTGCAACGAACGATTGAGCTCCAGCCGGAAAACTGGTCGGCGCAACTTGATCTGGGGCAATTAGTCTTCGCTGCCGGCAAGGCTCAGGATGCCAAGGACCGCGCTCTTCTGATTCTTCGCAGCAATCCACGACACGTTGACGCTCAGATGCTGCTTGCCAATTCAGACACGGTTTTGGGCAACGTGAAGGACGCTTTAGAGGAAGCGAAGGAAGCTACAGAAATGGGTCCGGAGCGTGGTGTTGTGTTCACTACCCTCGCATCGATTCAGGTGCGGACGGGCGCCCTTGCCGATGCGGAAGCCAATCTGAAGAAAGCCCAATCCCTTGATCCCACTTCGATTGCTCCTTTGATGACGCTGGGTGGCTTCTATCAGCAGCAAAAACGCTGGGCAGAGGCGGAACACGAATTTGAGTCGGCCATTAGTCTGGCACCTGAGGATCCCATGCCACGTGCCGCACTCGCGGGGATTTATGTTAGTCAGGGACAAGATTCACTCGCAGAAAAGACTCTAACCGAGGCCAAACAGCAAATACGTGATAACCCCGCGGGCTACCGACTGCTTGGCGATTACTATCTCAGCCGCGGTGAAAATGCCAATGCTCTTGCGGAGTTTGGAGCTCTTTCGGCCGATCACCAGAGCGATTTAGCGGTTCGGAAGACGTATATTCAGCTCCTGATTTTGAACCATCGAATCGAAGAGGCCGCTCAACTCAATGAACAGATCCTAAAAACATCGCCCCAGGATACCGAAGCGCGCATATTCACAGGGCAAATCGAGCTACAGCAGAAAAAACTGGATCAAGCCATTCAATCGTTGCAAGGGGCTCTCAAAAACGCTCCCGAAAACGCCATGGGACACTACCAGCTTGGGCTGGCCTTCGAGGGTAAAGGAAATTTGAATCAGGCGGAAAGCCAGTGGCGCGAAGCCGTGCGACTCCGTCCGACTTTTTCGGAAGCATGGCAGGCGCTGGGAGCAAGCGCCATGCGGCGTGGGGATTGGAGAGCCCTTGAGCCGATTAGTGACCTGCTCAAGAAAATTGCCCCTCGTTTCGCCGATGGCTATCTGTTTCATGCTACCGCACGCCTCAATCAAGGGGATGTCTCGGGGGCGGAAGCCGACTTGAATCAACTGCTAGGGATCGCCCCGCAGAGCGCTATCGGATACGTAAAGCTCGGCCAGCTCCGCCTTGCTCAGAAACGCTTGAACGAAGCGGCGGCTTTCTTTCGCGAGGGGCTTAGCCGGGAACCCAATTCGGTTGAAGCTATCCAAGGATTAGTGAACTTGGATTTGCGTCGCGACAAGGCGGCCGATGCGCTGCGTTTTATCCAGGCACAGATAGAACGCAACCCTGCCGAGGCTGGTTTGTACCTCCTGCAGGGCGAAGCACTATTGCAGAATAAACAGGTGGATGAGGCAGAAAAAGTGCTGGCCCGGGCTGTAGAGATCGACAAGGAGAATGTCAACGCTCTCATCTTTCTTGCCCAAGTGCAGATAATGCGAGGAGGCACCGACCAGGCCATCTCGAACTACAAGCGCGCCATTGCCATCGCGCCAAACAACGTTACGTTATATACCGCCCTGGGTGGCGCTTACGAAACTCGAGGAAACTGGCAGGAAGCCCAGACCGCCTATCAGCGGGCTCTGGCCCTCCAGCCAGAAGAAGCTCTCGCGGCGAATAACCTGGCCTATCTCA
>WNFD01002218.1_pt1 | contig 22139 bp, 17 predicted proteins | sample 5400491 | NCBI WGS metagenome assembly WNFD01 (sample SAMN13153343, study PRJNA577476) | soil metagenome | isolation source: 120 cm saprolite under Douglas fir tree site 2 hole 2 replicate 2 | place: USA:California | collected 2015-04-18
CCGAGCTCGCCGCCGGGCTCGAGGGCGCGCTGGCGCAGGCCGGTTCCTACGAGGACTTTCTCGACCGCAACCGCGTGTTCGCGCAGGAGCAGATGTTCCTGATCGGCACCCGCATCCTGTCGGGGACCGTGTCGGCGGAGCAGGCGGGCGAAGCCTTCGCCCGCCTGGCGGACGTGCTGATCCGCTCCCACCACCGCGCGATCGAGGACCATGTCGCGCGCCAGCACGGCCGCATCGCCGGCCAGGAGACGGCGATCCTCGCGCTCGGAAAGCTCGGCGGGCGCGAGATGACCGCGAGCTCGGACCTCGACCTGATCGTGGTCTACGACTTCGCCGCCGAGCGGCCGGAATCGGACGGCGCGCGTCCGCTCTACGGCGCGCAGTATTTCGCGCGGCTGACGCAGCGCCTGATCAGCGCGCTCACCGCGCCGACCAATCACGGGCTGCTCTACCAGGTCGACATGCGGCTGCGGCCGTCCGGCCGCTCCGGGCCGCTCGCCACCCAGATCGACGGCTTTGCGAGCTACCAGGAGAACGAGGCCTGGACCTGGGAGCACCTGGCGCTCACGCGCGCGCGCGTCATCTCGGCGTCCGCGCCGTTCGCCGCGCGCGTCGAGGCGGCGATCCGCGCCGTGCTGTGCCGGCCGCGCGACGCCGAGCTGGTCGCCGGCGACGTCGTCGAGATGCGCAAGGCGATTGCCAGCGAGAAGGGCGACGGCGACCCCTGGAACCTCAAATACGCGGCCGGCGGGCTGATCGACGTCGAGTTCATCGCGCAATATCTGCAGCTCGTTCATGCCGCGCGGATGCCGGACATTCTCGACACCTCGACCGCGCGGGTGCTCGACAAGGCGTCGCGATTAGGCGCGCTCGGGCTCGAAGACGCCGAGGTGCTCCGCCCGGCGGTGCGGCTCTACCACGACCTCACGCAAATCCTGCGCCCTTGCCTGCCGGGTCCGTTCGATCCCAAGGCCGCGGCGCCGGAGCTGATCGGGCTCCTGGCGCGCGCGGCGGACGTGCCCGATTTCGCCACGCTCGAAGCCTTCCTTGCGGAGACGCAAGCCAAGGTGCGGGCGAGCTTCACGCGCATCCTCGGCGCGGCGCCGTGAGTCGGCATTACGAAATTACCGCCGCGTCGTCGCATTCCGATTGCGGCGCGCGATGCAACGAGACCTTAATCGACAATCGACCATTTTCAAGAATCTTTTCTCCGCTCCCGCGTCGATCGGCTGATGATTGCTGCATCGAGATACCGGACGCGTCGCGTCGGTAGTACGAGCGTACCGAATTTCGATTGCAATGCGGATAAAGATTGAAACTGCGAAGTCGATTTTTTCAAAAATAGAGTCGCGCAAGAACTCGAATCGGATTTCGACCACAATTGTGGCCTCAGCTTTGCGAGTGGTCCTCGGTCGAGGAGGTGGTTGGATGCGCGTGCTGACATGGTCGGGCACGATGTGCCTGGTGGTTTCGCTTCTCGCTTGCGCGTTTGGTTTCGGCTCCGTCGGAACAGGATTGCTGGCAACGGCGCAGGCGCAGACGGTTCCAAAATCGCTCGAGGAAGGCGGCACCGACGCCGCCATGCGGGTGCGCAAGAACAACTGGACCGTCGGCATCGCCGGCGGGCAGCGCACCGGCACCTATATGACCTTCGCCGACGAGTTGGCGCAGGTCCTCGACGACGGCGACAATCTGCGCGTCCTTCCGATCGTCACCTACGGCGCCGCCTCCAATCTCGAAGATCTGCTGTATCTGCGGAACGTCGACGTGGCGGTGACGCAAGCCGACGTGTTCGATTATTTCCGCACCCAGCGGAAAATTTCCAATCTGGAATACCGAGTCAACTATATCGTGCGCCTGCCCGTTTCGGAGGTGCAGGTTCTCGGGCGCGACGACATCAAGTCGATCGAGGACTTGCGCGGCAAGAAGGTCAATTTCGGCCCCGCCGGAAGCGGTTCGAGCCTGACCGGGACGATCGTCTTTCAGCGGCTCAAGGTCGAGGTCGAGCAGGTGCTGTACGACAATGCCACCGCGATGCAGAAGCTCAAGACCGGCGAGCTCGCCGCGCTGGTGCGGGTGATCAACAAGCCGATCGACTTCTTCGCGAAGATTCCGCCCAATTCGGGCCTGCACTTTGTGCCGATTCCATTCTCGAAGACCTTCGCCGATTACTATGCGCTCGGCGAGCTGACCAGCAAGGACTATCCGACGCTGGTTCCGGAAGGCGAGTCGGTCGACACGATCGCGGTTCCCACCGTGCTCGCGGTGTTCAATTGGGCGAAAGGGACCGATCGCTATCGGCGCGTCGAGAAGTTCGTCGAGGCCCTGTTCACCAAGTGGGACAAGTTCCGCGAGCCGTCGCGCCATCCGAAATGGCGCGACGTCAATCTGGCCGCGACCGTGCCGGGCTGGACCCGCTGGGGCGTGGCGGACGATATGCTCAAGCGCATTCGCCCGAGGGACGTCGCCGATGCGCAGGTGGCGAGCGGCGAGTTTGCCTCGTTCCTGAAGAACAAGGGGCCGACGACCCTGACGGACGAGCAGCGCGAGACGCTGTTCCGTGAATTCCTGCAATGGCGGGAAAAGCAGCGCGCCGCCGGGCAGCGCTAGCTGCGTGTTTCCGCGAGCTTGATCCGCCCGCGCGGTAAGCTCGCTCTGCACCTTCCTCCCGTGTGCGAGAGGGTTGGGGAGGGGAGTGGTTCCGTGATGCAATGCCGGCGCCGCTGGGCGGCGTTCGCCGGCGCTTACTTCGTCGTCGATCGTATTCACCGCGATGAAGGCGGGCTAAAGGAGCAACCGAGCAAGACTAAAGCAACAAGCCTGCAATCGGGCGCGTCACTAGGGGAGTGTCAGTACATGAGTACCCCAACAGGAAAGCCTCGCATTCCGACCGATCTTTCCGATCCCGTGCCGCATCAGGCACGTGCGCATTCCGACCTTCTTGCTGCCGAGTACGATTCGCTGCGAGCGCGTCTTGCAGCGAACCCGGTGCGCGAGCGTGCCGATGTCGAGCCGCGACCGGCCGGTACGAGCGACCACGATCCGCTTCGGTCAGCTTACGCGCCGATGCGCTCGCGCTCCGCCGCCGAGCCGGGTGAAGCTTCCGCCCGCGGCGATGCGGAGCCGCCCTACGCGGCCGTCCCGTTGCAACCCGCGCATCCGGAGCCTCCCGGCGCGCCGGCCGCCCGTCGCGACGAGGTCGTGAGCGAGCGCGATCTCGACCGCCTCGAAGCGAGCCTGCGCTGGCTGCAGCGCCAGGAGGCCGCCGCCCGGCCCGCTCCCCGTCCGGCGCCTGCGCTCGCGCCCCACGAGACGCGCTATCCCGGCGGCGAGCGCGCCGCCTTGCGGCTGCCGCTCTCGCTCGAGCCCGAGCGCATGGGGCCGCCGCCGCTCGGGGCGCGCCGCGACCCCCTCGCCTGGGTGGTGCGCATTCTGATTGCGAGCTGCGTCGTCGCACCGGTGCTCTATTATTTTTCGGCCGAAGGTCCGGGACCGGCGCCCGAGCCCGCCCCGCCGCAGCTCGCGTCGCTCAAGCCGAGCTTCGCGGCGCCGCCCTCGACCTTGCCCGCGGCGAGCGGGCCGATCGGACCGCGAGCGGACGATCCCGGGACGACGACCGTGCGCGCGGCTTCCGTCCGGCAAGCCGATGCCTCGCCGACGCAGGTGACCGCGGCCGAGACCGTCGCGCCGCCGCAGCCGAGCGAAGCTGCGCCCCCGCGCAAGCCCGTCCGCGCGCTCGATCCGGAGGAGATCGCGCTGCTCATGAAGCAAGGCGAGCAGTTCGTTGCCGCGGGCGATCTCGCCGCCGCGCGGACCGTGTTCCAGCGCGCCGCCGAAGCCGGCGACGCCACCGCGGCGGTCGCCCTGGCGGCGACCTACGATCCGACCGTGCTCGAGAAGCTCGGCGTCGTCGGCATCGGCGGAGACGTGGAGAAAGCCCGCAACTGGTATCAGAAGGCCGAGAGCCTGGGCTCGGCGGAAGCAACCCGGCGGCTGCACATCCTCGCCAAGCGGTAGCGGGGCATCGGCGACGCCGGCGCGGAGGGACTGATCTATGAGTTGTCGTCCCCGCGCAAGCGGGGACCCAGTAACCACTGGATGCGCGATATCGCGCCGTCGGACTTCATTCCCCCCGGAGGCGGCGTAAGTCGGACCGTGCGCCACACCGGCCTCTGGAATACTGGGTCCCCGCTTGCGCGGGGACGACAGTCGACGGTGAAGGCAACCAACATCCGCCCGACGGGGATGTTGGGTCTCGCTGCGCTTGATCCAACCCACGTTGCTTGCCCTCGTCGCGGGCGGACCACCGCCCCATGGCGCGGCAGTCACGGACTCGACGGCACCGTGATCGGGATGCGCGTGACGTCGGCGTTCATGGCGTTGCCGTTGACGATCAGCATGGCGAAAATCGTGTAGCGGCCGGCCGGCAGCCGGCCCTCGACGTCGATCTCGCACGCCGCATCCTTGTCGAGATGCACGGTGCCGGCGAGCACGAGCCGGCCGGCATCGTCGATAACCGTGTAGCGGCATTCCGGCGCCGCCCGCGCGCGCACCTCGGTTGCGACCGACGCCAGGGGCTCGCGCACGATCTTGAAGTCGCGCTGGAACTTCATGACCGTCTCGATGTCGCCGGAGAGCCTGATCCGGCCGCTGGTGCGCTCGACGCTCGTGATATAGCCGCGCCGCGGCACCGCGTAGACATCATAGGAGCCGACGCCGAGCGGATAGGTGAGGTCGCGGAAGACGTCGAGCACGACGCCGTCGGGCGACCAGCGAGTCAACCGGTAGGGTCCGTTGGTGACGAGGAAGTGTCCGTGCTCCTTGTAGAAGGCTGCGAGCGCGCTCCAGCGCGCCCGCGCCTGATCGGCGCTCACCAGCCCCTGCAGCCGTTCCGGACGATAGCCTTCGCGCGCGAAGCCTTCGGCGAGCGCAAGGAGCCGCCTGCTCAGCTCGGGCGCACGCGCGAGATCGAGCCACGGTACGCCGCGGCGCGCCGCCTCGCCTTGCGAGAACGCCGCGAGGCCGCGCGTCACCGCCTCTTCCATCAGGACGATCACCTGCCACGGCAGCGTGCTCCAGGGCGGCGCGATCGCCGCATCCTGCTCCGGATCGATCGGCGGGCTCGTGATGTAGATGTCGACCACGAGCAGCTCGCGCACGTAGTCGAAGTCGCCGAAGCGGATCGTCTTCGAGGTCGTGTCGGTCGCGATCACCTTGACGCCGGCGAGATGGGCGCGCAGCGCCGCGGTCGCCGCATCGACGGACGGGTCGTAGTGGTCGCCCTCGCCGCGCGCGCCCCAGCGATAGGCGAACATGTAGGCGTAGAGGATGTCGGCCGGGCTCATGCGGGTGCCGTCGTGGAAGAGCGAGCCCAGCATGCGGTAGGTGAGCTTCTGCCGCGCGAGCGTGCCCGCATCGACCGCGCGCAGGCGGCCGTCGCCGGGTTGCGGCATCACGGCGTCCGGCGGGACGGAAACCTCGGCCGGCACCGCGGCGGACGGCTGCGCCGCCGGGCGCCGCTCCACGATCGGCTCGGCCAGGATCGAGAGGCTCACGAACGTGTAGGCGACCATCAGCGCGGTGAGCGGCACCTGCGAGCGCAGCGCGAGGGCTCGCGCCGGAAAGATCCGCATTGCCTCGAGATGCGCGAGATAGACCGCGGCGACGTGGCCGGCGAGAATCGCGGTCACCGCCGCGTACCAGGAGAAGCGCGCGCCGACGACGGCGATGTCAACCCGGTAGCCGGCGGTGCCGAACAGGTCCCAGCCGAATCCGAACGGATCGGAGATCAAGGGAATGATGTACTGCCCCTGGACCAGCAGATAGGTCAGGTAGTGGGCGAGGTGGTAGCCGATGGCGATGGGGACGAGGGTGAGCGCGAAGCGGCGCGCCATCGCGACCGGCGGCAGGCCGCCCGCCGCCACGCTCATCAGCGCGCACGCCGCGACGTAGGCGCCGCACAGCACGACCCAGAAAAGAACGAGACCCGCGGTCTTGATCGCGATGGCGGCAAAGCCGCCGAGGACGGAGAGGCGGGCCGCGAGCGGGCTCTCGAGGCTCGCCCACTCCGGCGTGCCGAGCGCACCGTCGTAGAGAACGGTCGCGAGCAGGAGCAGCACGAACGCCATCATCGAGGTCGAGACGGCGCGGCTGTCGAGGAGCCCGGCGCCGAACGGCCGCAGCTCCCATTCCGGCTCGTTCGGGCTGCGCCGGTGCCAATCGGTCGGGGCGAAGCGGGCGAACGTGCCGAACACCAGCGAGAAGACCTCGCCGTGCTTGAGCCACGTCTCTCGGCCGAACAGCGCCATGCCGGCGAAGGTGAGGATCGAATAGGCGATCGCGAAGCAGGCGATGTGCTTCGGCACCGCCGGGCTCGGATAGACGAGCTCGATCCAGGCGAAGACCGCCAGCAGGACGAAGGCCGGCCACACGCCGAGCACCGGCGGGTAGGGGCGCCGCAGCGAGAGCGCGCGGCCGCCAAAACCCGTCCACAGGACCTCGGCGGCTCCGAACAAAGTGTTCCATGGGTTGATCAGCGCCCACGCGTTGCCGAGGAACGCCGAGACGTAGGCGAGGCCGACCCACCAGATGATCCACACGAGCGTCGGCGCGATGTTGCGGTAGGCGTTGGGATCGCCGCGCAGGCCCGCGACCACAGTGACGATGAAGAGCGCGACGCCGAGAAGCTTGATGGCGAAGGCGACGCCCGGGCGCGCGATCAGCCGAGCCGGCGCAAGGCCAAGAAGATCGACGCGCGAATAGGCGTCGGCGCGCGGCGAATGGCGCACGAACAGGCCGACGATGACGAACGACACCGCGACCGCCGCGGCGGTGCCCCACAGATAGAGCGAGAGCGGCAGCGGCAGGTCGTAGCGCTGGCCGAAGCCGTGCGCCGCGGCCGCCGTGACGCCCGCCATCAGCGCGGCCAGCGCACAGACCGCCGCGGCGACTCGCGGCGAGCGCCGGCTAGCGCATGTTCGCTTCAGTTTGATGCACAGCCGCGCGGCGAACTCGGTCTGCTCCCTCCCCCCTTGCGGGGGAGGGGTGGGGAGGGGGGTGGCGAAGTGGGCCGCGGTGTCGCCACACCGCACGACCCCCACCCCCAACCCCTCCCCACAAGGGGGAGGGGAGCGCACCGAGTTTGTCGCCCGCGCTGACTCCATGTCATCGCAACGCGCGCTAGCGCGGATAGACCTCGATCGAGACAAGCGGTGCTTCCTCGTGGGCCTGACCGGCGGGCGCGCCCGCAGCCGGATGCAGATGAACCGCGAACCGTCCGGTCGCGCGCGCGGTGAAGGTCATATCCGTCACCGCCCCCGGCTTCACGTCCTTCTCGATGTCGTAGCCGTGCAGGTGCACGGTCACCGGCCGATCCGTGCTCCAGCGCAACTTCACGACGTCTCCCTGCTTGACGCGAATGAAGCGCATGTTCTCCGGCACCTTGCCGTTGCTGATCGTCAGGTCGTAGGCGAGCTCGGCGGCGCGGCCCGCCTTCACCGCCATGCCGGTCGATGCCAGCAACACGATTGCGGTGCAGGCCAGTCGAAGCCAGGTCATGATTGCGCTCCGTCTCGGCTATCGCCCGACGTTGGTCTGCACGTCGGAGGCGCGGTTGAGCATGAAGCCGGCGTCGTAGGGCGCCGGGATCAACGCCGGATCGCCCACGGCCGACCACATGAGCCGGCCGAACCGGTCGGTCATGCCGGCGATCGGGTTCCAGGCCGCCGCGGGCTTGCCGTCGACGCCGAGCGCGAGCGAGCCGTTCCAGGGAAAATCCTTGAGCTTCGCGGTGCGCACGAACATCGGCGAGGCGAGGCCGTCGATGGCGTCGAAGCCGATGTTCTCGATCCCGGCCGAGTACTCGGCGCTGACGTGCTCGCGCTTGACAGTATAGCCGGCGACGACCTTGCGGCAGCTTGACGTCAACGCGGTCACGAGCTCGCGCTCGAGGTTGATGCGCTCGGGGAGGTCGTCGAATTGGCCGGTCGTGAGGCGTTGGCGATCGGCTTGCGCGCGCTCCTTCTGCTCGACCGCGACGTCGAGCAGCAGCTGCGCATGGAACCATCCCGATCGCGCCCACGGCGGGGCGATCCATCCGTTCATGGCGAAGGTCGCGGATGCCGCGAGCTCGGCGGCGTCGACGACCTCGATCGCGGCGTCCCAGTCCGGCCCCTGCGTCAACCAGTCGGCGCGGATGAGCGTGCCGGCAAGTCCGCCGGCCGCCCTCACCTTCAGCGCGCCCGGCGCGGACGGCGGTGCGGAGAACCGGGCTTTGGCGGCCTCCGCGAGATCGACGTGGTGAAGGTAGTCGCCGTGGAACGGCGTGATCGGATAGGGATGGAAGACGAACTCGCCGGCCTTCCCCGCCATCTCGCCGACCACGGCGCGCACGAGCGCACAGGCCCCGTCGCCCGCCAGGGCCGATTGCGGATTGACGCGCACGGTCACGAACGATCCGAGCGACTCGATCGCGCGCACGAAATCCGGTTGTCTCCCGGCAAAGCGCGGCTCGCCGCCGACATAGGCCTGGATCCTGCCCTGCGCCAGCAGGTCGCCTGCCTGCCGCGGCGCGAGCGCCGTGATCGCGATGTCCTGCGGATAATACGACGGATAGATCGGCAGCTCGTGGCCGCTGCGCGCCGCCGTGACGACGACCGCCGCGACGATCAGGGCAGCGAATGCAGCCGGCGCCTTCATCAGCGTCTCCCGAACGTCGCCCGCCTCATCCCCGCAAGGCCCGCATGACCTCCTCGTTCTCCATCGCATCCTTCGAGGTGCCATGGAAGATGATCTCGCCGCGGTCGATCACGTAGAGCCGATCCGCGATCGCCGCCGCGCTCACCAGGTTCGATTCGGCGATCAGCAGGGAGATGCCGAGGCTCTTGATCTTCATGACGGCCTCGCGGAACCGCTTCACCACCACCGGCGCCAGCCCTTCGAACGCCTCGTCGAGGATCATCAGCGACGGCGCCAGCGCCATGGCCCGCGCGATCGACACCATCTTCTTCTGGCCGCCGCTCAGGTTGATGCCCTGCCGGCCCATGAGATGGTGCACCTCGGGGAAGACCGCGAGCGCCTGGGCCTCGGCGTCGACGCCGGCAAACGAATCTCGCGCCGTCTTCTCCGAGACCCAACGGCTGATCATCAGGTTCTCGGCCACGGTCAGCTCGGGGAAGATGCCGGAATTCTCCGGCGCATAGCCGATGCCGCGCTTCGCCCGCTTGTGCGGCGGCAGGCCGGTGATGTCGTGGCCTCTGAAGCGGATGCGGCCGGAGCGCACCGGCAACAGGCCGGTGATGCTCTCGATGATCGTGGTGCGCCCGGCGCCGTTGCGCCCGACCAGCGACACGACCTCGTTGTCGCCGACGGCCAGCGACACCCCACGCAGGACGTGGGCGGGACCGCGGTAGGTGTTGACGTCGACGACTTCGAGCAGCACGCGTTTATCCCCTGCGTTCAAGCCGACAGCGGCACGCCGAGCAGGATGTTGGCGACGTCCTTGTTCGCCCTGATCTGGTCGGGCGTGCCGTCGGCGAGGAACGCGCCTTCGTGCATCATGACGATGCGGTCCGAGTAGCGGAACACGACGTCCATGTCGTGCTCGATGACCACCGCGGTCACGGCGCCGGCGCGCACGACCGAGGACACCGTGTCCATGATCTGGGCCTTCTCGTGCGTGCTCACGCCGCTCGTCGGCTCGTCGAGGAACAGGAGCTTCGGACGCAGCGCGTAGGCGACCGCGACATCGAGGAGCTTGCGCTCGCCCTGGGCGAGCCCGCCGGCCAGCACCCCGGCCTTGCCGCGCAGGCCGAACTGGCCGAGCACGGCGTGCGTCTCGTCCCGCACGTCGCGGTCGTGCTCGGCGAGCGCCGCGATCCTCGCGGCCTTGCGGTCGCGGGAGAAGATCGACAGCGCGACGTTGTCGAGCACGGAGAGCCCGTCGAACAGGTTGACGATCTGGAAGCTGCGCGCGATGCCCGCCCGGATACGATCGGTCACGGACATGAAGGTGATGTCGCGATCCTCGAAAAGGATCTGTCCGGAATCCGGCTGCAGGTGGGCGCTGATCAGGTTGACGAGCGTCGTCTTGCCCGCGCCGTTCGAGCCGACGAGCGAGAGGAACTCGCCGCGGTTGACGACGAAATTCAGCCCGTCGCAGGCGCGCGTCTCGCCGAACTGCTTTCGCAGGTTCACGGTCTTGAGAAGGGTCACGGCTTCTCCCTCGGCTTGAGCCTCGCCGTCAGGCTCGACAGCGCGCCGACGATGCCGGTCGGCAGGACCAGGACCAGGAGCACGAGAACGACGCCGAGCAGCAGCTGCCAATACTCGGTCGTCGCCACCGCGTAGGTCTTCAGGTACGTGAACACGATGCCGCCGAGGATCGGGCCGGTGAAGTTGCGAAAGCCGCCGAGCAGCGCCGTGAACACGATCTCGCCCGAGAACGGCCAGTACAGCACGTCGGGCGTGGCGAGGCCGTTGAGCGGCGCCCACAACAGGCCGGCGAGCCCGGTGAAGGTGCCGGAGATCAGGAACGCGACCCAGCGGAAGCGGCGGATCCTCAAGCCCAGGAACCGCGCGCGGACCTCGTTGTCGCGGATCGCCTGCAGCGCCTTGCCGAACGGCGAGTGCACGATGACCCACATCACGACGACGCAGATCGCGAACACGGCGAGCACGTAATAATAGTATGCGATGATGAACCGCTGAAACGACCCCGCGCCGGAGAAGCTCACGAAGCCCGCCAGCAGCGTCGGGCGCGGGACCCGCAGGCCGTCGGAGCCGCCGGTCACCCAGAACAGCTTGAGCGCGAGGCTCCACAGCACCTGCGACAGCGCGAGCGTGAGAATGCCGAAGAAGATGCGCGTGTGCCGCACGCAGATGTAGCCCAAGAGAGCGGAGGCGACGGCGGTGACCGGGAGGCCGACCAGGATGTAGGCCTCCATCGAGTGGACGCCGAAATCCTCGGCCATGAACGCGACGACGTAGGCGCCGATGCCGAAATAGGCCGAATGTCCGAACGAGAGCAGGCCGGTATAGCCGAGCAGAAGGTTCAAGCCGAGGGCGGCGATGGCGGCGATCAGGCCGTAGGTGAGGAGCTGCGTCTGATAGAGGCCGGCGACGAGCGGAATGAGCGCAAGCGCGATCAGCATCGCGACCGCGGCGGCGGCGAGCGGCAGCTTGGAGCGAGGCGAAACCGCTGCGTCGGCCTGCATCACGCCCCTCCGAACAAGCCGGTCGGCTTGACCAGCAGCACCAGCGCCGCGATCAGGTAGAGGATCGCGAGCTCGAGCTCGGGGAAGAACTGGATGCCGGCGGTGCGCACGAAGCTCACGATGAGCGCCCCGACCAGCGCCCCCTGCAGGCTCCCTAGCCCGCCGATGACCACGACGACGAACGCGAGAATGAGGGCCTCGACCCCCATGCCGAGCACCGCGGCCTGGGTCGGCACGATGATGGCGCCGCCGAGCCCGGCCATGAAGCAGCCGATCGCGAACGCCGAGACGTAGACCAGGCCGACGTTGAGGCCGAGCGCGGCCGCCATGCGGCGATCCTGCGAGGTCGCGCGCAGCATGACGCCGAACCTGGTGCGATAGATCACCAGCCACAGCGCCAACGCCGCGACCGCGCCGACCGCGATCACCACGAAATTGTAGCCGGGATAGAGGAGGCCGCCGATGCGCACGCTCGGCAACGCGTCCATCAGCGTGTCCGCGGAGAGCGGCATCCCGCCCCACAGCAGGCGAATGACGTCCTCGAGGATCAGGAGCAGGCCGAACGTGACCAGGAGCTGATATTCCTCGGCCCGCCGGTAGAACGGGCGAAGCAGCACCGGCTCGATCACGATGCCGACCAGCGCGACCACGAGCGCGCCGACCGGGACCAGCAGGAACAGCCAGCCGAGCGAGACCCCGAGCGCAAGCGCGTGGCCCATCAGCCAGGCGGTGACGAAGGCGCCGACGGCATAAAGCGTGCCGTGCGCCATGTTGACGATGCGCATGACGCCGAAGATGAGGCTCAGGCCCGCAGCAATGAGGAAAAGAACCGAGGCGTACAGCAACGAGTTCAGTATCTGGATCGCCAGGATCGACAACGACGGTCCCCTCTCAAAGCCCGCACCCCCGCGGCTTCACGCCGCCGCCGCGGCGCCCCGGCTCGGTACCGTAGCAACTCTCCATCGGGAAACCCCCCGCGCCCGCTCGAGGCGGGCGCGGCGGTATACGATCAGGTCAAGCCCGGCCTAGCCGGCCTTCGGCCAGGTGGTCTTGATCCAGTTGGCGGCCGCGGTCGACTCGTTGTGGCCGTTGCCCGGCTTCGGCCAGTTCGCGGGCGCCGTGATGTTGCGGATCGGGATTGTGATGATCTTGTCGGGATCCCACACCGGGAACGGATAGTCCGGCAGGTTCTTGCTGAACCCGGTCACCGCGTCCTTGTAGCCCTGGTGGTTGTCCTTGCGGATGTAGACGTACCCGGACGGGGTATCCATGCCGAGGTTCTCGAGCTGCGCGATGATCGCCTCGTCCTCGGGCCAGCCGCCGGTGAGCGCGTTGGCGCGCTCGATCGCCGACTTGAGCATGTAGAGCGCGACATAGGCGCCTTCCGACTGGAAGTTCGGATATTCCTTCCAGCGCGCGAAGTAGCGCTCGACGAACGACTTGTTCTCCGGCCAGCGATTTCCGCCGGGGTAGGTGAAGTGGTAGTTCGAGTGCACGCCCGCGAGCACGCCCTCGGGATGGTCCTTGCCGTTCGCGTGCGGCGCGACGCCGAAGGCGAGCGTGGTCGCGACCTTCATCTTGTCATACAGGCCGTAGCGCAGCATCTGCTTGTACATGGCCACGTAGTCGCCGCCCCAGACCGAGGTGTAGAGCAGATCGGGCTCCGCCGAGAGCGTCTTGGTGATGTGGGCGGTGAAGTCGGTGGTGCCGAGCTTGGGCCAGCTTTCCGCCACCAGCTGGGTGCCGGGCAGCAGCCGCTCGATCGCCAGCGTGAAGTGCTCGGCGGCGTTGCGGCCGTAGCTGTAGTCGGGATGGATGTGCGCGATCTTGCGCACGTGCGGCCACGCCTGCGCGGCGCCGATCGCCGCCGTGATGCCGTCCGCCGACTGGATGTTGGTGATGCGGAATACGTATTTCGGATTCGGATCGGCCTTGTCGAACAGGAAGTCGGTGCAGCCGTCGGTGAAGATCGTGAGCACGCCGAGCTCTTCCGCGACCGGGCCGAGCGCCGGGCTGTTGCCGCTCGAGATCACGCCGGTGAAGAGGTCGATCTTGCCCTCGAGCTTCATCCGCCGCAGCTCTTTGACGTTGGCGTCGGTGCCGGCGGCCTCGTCGGCGGTGATGGTCTCGATCTTGCGCTTGCCGAGCAATCCGCCCTTGGCGTTGATCTCCTCGGCGGCGAGCGTGTGGCCCTTCAACGACGGCTCGCCCAGCACCGCGGCGGCGCTGGTGAGGAACGTCATGTGGCCGGTCTTGAACGGGGTGTCCGGGATTTTTCCCTTCGGGGGCTCGGCGGCGGCGCGCACGGCCGGCGAGCCGGCCACCATGCCGGCGCCGGCGAGGCCGGCCCCGCCGACGCTCACTCCGAGCGCACCGAGAAATTTACGACGATCGACTGCAGCTGGTTTGTCCATTGGTTCCCTCCGTGGGGGTTAGCTCCGATCGTTCTTGTAACGATGCCCCTGGGCGTCACCTTAGCACGTAAAATTTTTCGCGGGCGAATTCCCTGCGGTCTCGGGTCATCAACCTTTAGCGATCGCGGTGAATGGTGGAAAAGCTTTCACGATCAAGGTGATAGCCGCCGTTGGGTCGAGCGCCAGGGCATCGCGGACGCGCGCCAGACGCGCCTGAGGCGCGAGACCCAACAACACCGGCCGGACGTTGGGTCTCGCTGCGCTCGACCCAACCTTGTCGTCGCTGTCGTCCCCGCGCAAGCGGGGACCCAGTAACCACTGGATAAGCGATGTCGCGCCGTCGGACCACACTCCTGCCGGAGGCGGCGTTCGGGACCGCGCCCCCATGCACCGGCCACTGGAATACTGGGTCCCCGCTTACGCGGGGACGACAGAGCGTGGCCGCGCGCGCGGGCACGACGCGCAAGCAAGATATCCGATCGGCCGCCCTACGATGATCGTCGCTACGCCACGGCCGCGGCGACTTCCTCCTTCGGCGCGCCCTTGCGCTCGATCGGGAGCCGCAGCAGCACCATGGTGCCGCGCCCCGGCGTCGAGCGGATGCGCATGGTGCCGTGGTGCAGCTCGGTGAGCGAGCGCGCGATCGCGAGCCCGAGGCCGGAGCCCTGATGGCTCTTGGTGAGCTGGCTCTCCACCTGCTCGAACGGCCGGCCGAGGCGGGCGAGCGCATCCGGCGGGATGCCAATGCCGGTATCGGCGATGGCGATGCTGATAGAGCCGCCGGCCGCGCGCGCGCGCACGGTGACGCGGCCGCCTTCCGGCGTGAACTTCACCGCGTTGGACAGGAGGTTGAGCACGATCTGCTTGAGCAGGCGGTGATCGGCGGTGACCCGCAGGTCGCGGCCGATCCGGGCGGTGAGCGCGAGCCGCTTGTCGTCGGCGCGCCCGGACACCACCCGCATCGCGTCGTTGAGGAACGGCTCGAGCTCGATCTCCTGGGGATCGACGCGGATGCGGCCGGCCTCGATCTTCGACATGTCGAGGATGTCGTTGATCACCTCGAGCAGGTATTGGCCGCTCTGGTGGATGTCGGTGCAATATTCGCGGTACTTGTCGGTGCCGAGCGGCCCGAACATGCCGGATTCCATGATCTCGGAGAAGCCGATGATGGCGTTGAGCGGCGTGCGCAGCTCGTGGCTCATGTTGGCGAGGAACTTCGACTTGGCCTGGTTCGCCTCCTCGGCCCTCGTCTTCTCCTCGGCGTATTTCTCGGCGAGGTCGGCGACCTCCTCGGCCTGCCGCTCGAGCTTCTGCTGCGAGTTGCGCAAGTCCGCGACCGTCGCCATCAGCCGCTTCTCGCTCTCCATCAGCTTTTCTTCGTGCAGCTTGATGTTGGTGATGTCGGTGCCGACCGAGACGTAGCCGCCGTCCTTGGTGCGGCGCTCGCTGATGTGCAGCCAGCGGCCGTCGTCGAGCCGGGCCTCGAAGGTGCGGGCGCCCGGGATCTGGCCCTCGCTCGTCACCTTGGAGCGCACCACCGGCTTGCGTCCCGCCGCCACCACCGACTCGTAGGACGCGCCCGCCGCGATCGCCTCGTCGGGCAGGTTGTGCAGCTCCTGGAAGTTCGAGTTGCAGAGCACCAGCCGGTTCTGCGCGTCCCACACCACGAACGCCTCGGGGATGGTCTCGATCGCGTCGCGTAGCCTTAAGTCCGCCTCGACCGTCCGCTCCACCAGGGTCTTCTGCTCGGTGATGTCGACGGCGATGCCGATCAGGTGCGGGCCGCCGTCGGACTGCCGCACCAGCTCGCAGCGTGCGCGCAGCCACACCCAGTTGCCGGCGGCGTGGCGCATGCGGAAGGCGTGGTCGACCAGCGTGGCCTTGGCGTCGGCGAGCTGGGCGGCGAGCTCGTAGAGGTGGATGTCCTCGGGATGGACGAGCGCGTCGACCTCGCCGAAGCCGAGCAGGCTGTCGCGCGGCTCGAGGCCGAGGATCGCGAACATCGAATGCGACCAGAACACGCGCCCGCGCGCCAAGTCCCAGTCCCACAGGCCGCAGCGGCCGCGGTTGAGCGCGGTGTCGATGCGCGAGCGCACGGTCTCGTAGATCAGGTCGGCCTCGCGCGCGCGGGTCGCCTGCCAGTGGAAGGCGAAGCCGAGGATCAGCACCACGAAGCCGGTGGTGGCGGAGAGCGTGACGGTGAGCGCGGTGTCGGAGAGCCAGGGCGCCAGCGCCTGCGTGCGTCCGTGCACGATCGCGAGCTCGCCGTTCGAGCCGAACAGGCTGCGCACGGTGCCGTAGGCGAGGCGTCCGTCGGCGAGCGGGATTTCGAGCACGCCGGCGGCGGCGCCGAAGGTGGTGAGCGGCTGGGTCGGCCCGAGCACGTCGATCAGCCGGCGCCCGAGCATTCCCTCCGCGAGCGGGACGGTGGCGACGCTCGTGCCGTCGGCGTTGCTGACGACCTCGTGGCGGACGCCGGCGACGATCACGCCCTCGCCGTCGGTGACCAGTACCTCGCGGCCGGCCGCGCGCGCCCAGACCGGGATCATGCGCTCGAGCTCGCTCTGCAGCCGGCGCGGGGCGCCGTTCGCGCGTTCGAGCCGCTCAAGCCGGTCGACGAGGAAATCGGCGCTGCCCTCGATCTGCCTGACGATCTCGGCGATCGCCTGGCGGCGATGCTCGAGCACCTGCACGATGGCGCCGACGCAGATGGTCAGGAGGAACGCGATGATCAGCGCGGGGACGGCGCGACGCAACGCCGGCTCGGCGGTGAGCAGCCGCCGATAAGCCGGTTTTGCGATGGACTGAGCCAGTCCCTTGATCGAGTCAGAGCTGACAGAAGACGCGCTCGCGACCTCGGCGCGCGCCATGCCTCGCCTCCGTTCGGGTCCCCATCACCTTCATCGGAAGGATGTGCCGCATCTCTCCGAATCACTTTGATTGGAATCGAAAGATGGCGATTTGTCGAGGGCCGCGTTAACGATTTTGTAGGAATTGTGAATCGCGGATTACGCCTTGATCGACCACGGGTTTCGGCGGCGGAGGGCTAGCTCCGCGTTCCCGTTGCGTGCTTCGGGCAAGCCGCGGGATCGAGCCGGACACCAATTCAGCGGAATGGCCAATCGGGGTTGGGGCGGGGCCGAACCACAAGCGTCCGTTCCGGCTCTATCGACAAGAAGCAGCTCGCTGTGCGCTACCGTGGCGGGCGCAACCCCGGGCCTTATCACGAGTCTTTAATTTCAATTCCGTCGCGATCGTCATTCTCCGTCCCGCGACTATAACGTAAGGTTGAGACTCCCGGCGAAGGTTCGCGTGGCGGACAGCAGGAGGCGGGCGGCGGATATGTGAAGCACGTTACACGTGTATCTCGTTCAGTGAGATATTGATGTCAACTCTGGATATCGTTCAGCTCCCATTGCCATGAGGGGGGACGGTGCCATGCGGCGGTGGATTGACGATCAGAGCGATCAGCAGGGCGCCGTTTCGGAGGGTGCTTTTGCGCGTCTCAATATGCTGGGCGATGCGCCGGTCTTCAGAGAGGCGCTGCGGATCATCAGTCGCGTTGCCGCGATCGACGCCACGGTGCTGATCCAGGGCGAGACGGGAACCGGCAAGGAGTTGGCCGCGCGCGCGGTCCACTATCTCAGCCGCCGCCGAGATTTTCCGTTCATTCCGGTGAATTGCGGCGCACTGCCCGACAACCTGCTCGAAAGCGAGCTGTTCGGGCACGAGCGCGGCGCCTTCACCGACGCCAAGCAGGCGACCCGGGGACTGGTTGCCCAAGCCGAGGGCGGCACGCTGTTCCTCGACGAGGTCGAGGCGATCACGCCGCGCGGTCAAGTGGTGCTGCTCCGCTTCCTGCAGGATCACACCTACCGGCCGGTGGGCGGGCGCCTGATCTCGACCGGCAATCTGCGAGTCATCGCCTCGAGCAACGTCGACCTCGAGACCCTGGTCCGCTGCGGTCAATTCCGCTCCGATCTGTTGTTTCGCTTCGGCGTCTTGTCCGTCACCCTGCCGCCCTTGCGGCAACGCGGCGATGACGTGGTGCTCCTCGCCGAGCATTTCCTCCATCGCTTCGCCGTCCAGTATTGCCGTCCCGCCAAGCGCCTGCATCCCGCGACCATCGCGTGGATGTCGTCTTATGCGTGGCCGGGAAACGTGCGCGAGCTGGAGAACCTGATGCTGCGCGAGCTCCTTCTCGGTGATGCCGAAACGATCAGGATCGAGCCGTCGAGCGGCGCGACGGCGACGGGCGCCGACCCCGAGGAGAACTTCGATCGCGCCTTCAAGCAGGCCAAGGCGCTGGCCATCGCTCAATTCGAGAAGAATTATCTCAGGCATCTCCTAACCAAGACGTCCGGCAATGTGTCGCTCGCCGCGCGCATATCGCGAAAGGACCGCAGCGCGCTCAACAAACTGGTCAAGAAGCACGGCTTCACCGTTCAGCAGTTCCGAGCGCCCTCCGCCTGACCGAGGTGGGGCGAATCTTCCTCAAGCGGGTCGATAAGTGCTCAGTCGGCAAAAGCCGCGCGCGGCATGGGACTTGGCCGCCTGCAGGCACGATCCCTCTGCGCGCCGCCTGCGGTGAGATCGCCCCAGTGGCCCCGCCAAAACGTCGCGCTGACGGCAATCTTGCCGTTGGCATGCGGCGTGCACGGGCGGTGGCGTCGATTTCCGGCGAGGGCTTCCAGGTGACACGGCCCAGCGAGCGGATCATCGCCATCGCGGCCCTCATCGAGCAGTACGTGACGGAGCATCCACGGGCGGCCGATACGCCCAAGGGAGTCTGCGAATGGTGGGTGGCAAGCCAGGGCCATGCGGCTTCGCCCGCCGAGGTCCGGGAGGCGCTCGATCATCTCGTCGGAGGCGGCCACCTGCGCCGCACCGTCTTGGCCGACGGCACGGCGATTTACGCCCGCGCCGGACCGGCCCATTAACCGCAAGGAGTGACCCGCGCGCTGCTCGTGTCGAGCACCGTTCGGGGTGACGCAGTCTGCATCCTCAGGCCGTAGGAGAGATGAATGGTCCAGGTGAGCTATCCGGGTGTCTACATCCAAGAGGTTCCGAGCGGCGTCCACACCATCACCAGCGTCGCCACCTCGATCACCGCCTTCATCGACTGGTTCAAGGAAGGACCGAGCAACAAAGCGGTCGAAATTTTCGGCATGACCGATTTCGGGCGCGTGTTCGGCGGTCTCGATGATCGCAGCGAGGCGAGCTACGCGATCTCGCAGTTCTTCTTGAACGGCGGCGGCACCGCACTGGTCGTCCGCGTTGCGGCAGCGGGGTCGGCTGTCAAGGCCGGCATCAAGCTGCACTCCAACACGGTCTCCAACGCCGACGTACTCGACGTGACGGCAGCCAATGAAGGTGTCTGGGGCAACAATCTGCGCCTCGACATCGACTACAACACGATCGATCCGAGTACCAAGGAGGTTGGCACGCTGTTCAATCTCACCGTCACGCGATACGACGGCCCCGGCCTCAAGGCCAAGGCGATCGCCACCGAGAGCTTCCTCAACCTCACTTTGGATCCAAGCAAGCCGCGCTATGCGAAGCGAGTGATCAATGACGGATCGAGCCTGATTCAGGTCGACGTGCCGTCCTCGGTTGCGGCCACGGATCGTCCGGCGGCCTGCGGCACCACCAGCGGCCCACTCACTCAAGCTGCGCTCGACGCTCTCGGCACGTCGCCCTCGCCCGGCAAGAGCATCAATGTCGCCATCGGCACGGAGGCACACGATGTCTCGTTGGGAACTTGGTCGGCTGGAACGGGTATTACGCAAATCGCACAACAGCTGCAGCAGGCGATTCGAGCCGCGAGTCCCAACAAAAATCCCTCATTTACTGGCGCGGTCGTCGAAGCGCCCGGCAACCGGCTACGCATCCTTTCCAGCAAGACAAGCGGCACTTATGACCCGAGCGAATTCGTCACCATCACCGATTCGGACTTGCCGCTTCTCCTCCCCAGGTTGGAGCGCTCGAAAAAGGAAACGTGGGTGCCGACGGCAATAGCCCCGCTGCAGGCGACCTTGTCGGAGCACCGGGCGATCCGCCGACCGGCATGTTCGCGCTCGATCGCGCGGACCTCTTCAACATCCTTTGCATCCCGTGCGCCGCCGCCGCCAAGCTGGGCGATTCGGACAGGGTCACCGTGGTCAGCGCGGCGCTGAAATACTGCGACGACCGGCGCGCCTTCATGATCATCGATGTTCCCGAGGACCGGAACACGGTCCAGAAGATGAAGGACTGGCTGGACCAACACGACGGCTTCCGCAACAACAACTCCGCGCTCTACTTCCCGCATCCGCGGATTCCCGATCCCAAGAACGAGTTCCGCCTGCGCACGGTGGGCGCCAGCGGCACGATGGCGGGAATCTACGCCCGCACCGACAGCGCCCGCGGCGTGTGGAAGGCGCCGGCCGGCATCGAGGCAACTTTGAGCGGCGTTGCCGAGCTCGATGCCAAGCTGACCGACGCCCAGAACGGAACGCTCAACCCGCTCGGCATCAACTGCCTGCGCGCATTCCCGATCTACGGCGCCATCGCCTGGGGAGCCCGCACCCTCGAGGGCGCCGATCAGATCGGCTCGGAGTGGAAATACATCCCGATCAGGCGGCTGGCGCTGATGCTCGAGGAGTCGTTGTTCCGCGGCACCAAATGGGTGGTGTTCGAGCCCAACGACGAGCCGCTGTGGGCGAAGATCAGGCTCAACATCAATGCCTACATGATGTCGCTGTTCCGGCAGGGCGCGTTCCAGGGCACCAACCCGAAGGACGCGTTCTTCGTCAAGTGCGACGCCGAGACGACGACGCAGGACGACCGCAACAAGGGCATCGTCAATATCCTGGTCGGCTTCGCGCCGCTGAAGCCGGCGGAATTCGTTGTGATCAGCATCCAGCAGATCGCCGGCAATCTCTAACACGCAGGTGAGTCATCATGGCCAATACCGGCTTCGTCGTTAACGCCCACCGCGTCGATCCCTACAAGAACTTCAAGTTCCGGGTGCTGTGGGACGGCCGGCCGGTGCTGGGCGTGTCCAAGGCCGGCTCGCTCAAGCGCACCACCGAGGTGGTCAAGCATCGCAACGGCGGCGAGAACAGCTACGACCACAAGTCGCCCGGTCGCACCAGCTACGACGCGATCACGCTCGAGCGCGGCGTCACCCACGATCTCGAGTTCGAGAAGTGGGCGAACGCCGTGCACAATTTCCAAGGCGATCCGACCATGGATTTGGCCGGATACAAGAAGGATCTGACGCTGGAGGTCATGAACGAGAAGGGACAGGTGGCGCTGCGCTATCACCTGTTCCGCTGCTGGGTCAGCGAGTTCGCGGCTCTGCCCGATCTCGACGCCAACGCCAACGCCGTCGCCATCGAGCACATCAAGGTCGAGTTGGAAGGCTGGCAGCGCGACGCCGACACCAGCGAGCCGAACGAAGCCGGGTGAGGCAGCAAGCTCCACGCCGCGGTGAACGAGCATGCGTCCTGGTCATCATACCGAGTTCAAGCCGCGCGACCTCCGTCCTGCTACGGCAGGCGGCGCCTATGCGGCCAGAGCGTTCGGCTCGTCGCGCCGCGACCTCGATCTCGACCTTGCGGCGGCGGACCGGCCCGCCCTCGTCACGCAGGCGTTGGCCGCCTGCCTTTCCGGCTTCGAGCCCGTGGCGGATGCCGAGACCGTCGTCTGGGAATGGACCGTCGCGGAGCGGCTGCAGGGCTTGCTCGCCATCGCCATCGCGACCGATGACGCGCCATCGTTACAGACGCGATGTACGCAAGGCGACTGCCGCACCGAGATGCAGATCGAACTCGACCTTGCGGCCTTCGTCGCGGAAGCCGGTCGCGATCCCGTCGTCTGCGCGCTTGACGGAAGTGAGCTCGTCCTGCGCCTGCCGCGCGGCAGCGACCAGCGCCAATGGCGCGATGCCGGCGGGGACGCCGGCTCATTGGCGATCCGGCTGATCGAGAGCATCGACCGGAGAGCGCCCGAGCACGGATGGCGGGTGCCGCCGGGCTGGATCGAGCGACTGGGCGCGGCGCTCGCCGAGCGCGATCCGCTCACCGTGCTGGAGCTCCAGCTGGTATGTCCGAGCTGCAGCCGCACCAACGCCATCGCGTTCGATCTCGAAGGCTGGATTCTGCGCCTGTTCGCCAACGAGCAAACCCATTTGATCGACGACGTGCACCGCCTTGCCGCTGCCTATCACTGGAGCGAGGCGGACATCTGCGCGCTGCCGTCATGGCGTCGCAGCGCCTACTTGGCGCGCCTCGCGCGGGAGGAGCCGCGATGAGCTACTTCGCACGCCTCGCGCAGCATTCCGGTATCGCGACCCCGCGAGCGGCCGCAACCGAGGCCGCTGCCACTACGGCCGCTCCCGCGAGCCCCTTGGAACAGCAGGTTGAAACCGTGGCGCCGCCGCCGGAGGCTCGGTCCGAACCGGCGCCGGCCACGACCGCGGCACCGGAGCCGCTGGCGCGAACGGCGGAAGCCTCCTCGCAGCCCGTCA
>WNFD01004789.1_pt1 | contig 22132 bp, 19 predicted proteins | sample 5400491 | NCBI WGS metagenome assembly WNFD01 (sample SAMN13153343, study PRJNA577476) | soil metagenome | isolation source: 120 cm saprolite under Douglas fir tree site 2 hole 2 replicate 2 | place: USA:California | collected 2015-04-18
GACGCCGAGCTCGTCCCAGAGGGCCTTCCACTCGGCGGCCATTTTCGCGACGAATTCGGATTCCGGAACGCCAGCTTTTTTGGCGGAGCGTTCGACGTTGACGCCGTGCTCATCGGTGCCGGTGGTCATGACCGCGTCGTAGCCGCGCATGCGTTTGTAGCGGCGGATGGTGTCGCACACGATGGTCGAGTACGTGTGGCCAATGTGCGGCAAGCCGTTCGTGTAGTAGATCGGCGTGGTCAAATAATATTTGGGTTTTCCGGGCATTTTTTTATGTTGTCAGTTTTCAGCTGTCAGTGTTTAGTTCGAAGAGCTAAGACGCCAAAGCAACCACCTGTACTTCCTCTCTCGTAGCGCCAGCATCTTGCTGGCGTCCTGAACTACGCCGGCAAGATGCCGGCGCTACAACTAAGAAAAGTCACCCGCCGGACTCGTAGGCGCGGAGGGCTTCGCTGATCACGCGCTGGAGAGGGACGTTTTTTTCGACGGCGAGCTTGCGGCAGTCGTCGTATTCCGGCGCGACGTGCAAGATGCGGCCGTTGACGCGGGAAATCTTGATGCGCACATCGCCAAAGTTTGTGGCCACGCTGACGAACTCGCGAGGAAGAGTGCGGCGCTGGGCGCGATAGGTGCGCGCGCCGAACGTAGTTGTTTCTGCAAAGATAAGCGACATCAGCGCGTTGGTATCTTGCGGTTTGCACAAAACCGTGAGCAGTGTGCCGGGGCGATTCTTTTTCATTTGTACCGGCGTGGTGTACACGTCGAGAGCGCCGGCGGCCAAAGCCTTTTCCAGGAAGTAGCCGTAAATTTGCGGGTTCATGTCGTCGAGATTGGCTTCGATGACGGCAATTTCTTCGTCGAAGCCAGCAACGGTTTTTTCAGCGGCTTCGCCGATCATGATGCGGACAACGTTAGGCTGGCCTTCGAGATCGGTGGCGCCAGCACCATAGCCGATGGCCGTGACAGTCATCGGCGGCTGGGAACCGAACGTGTCGCAAAGAGTGGCTACGATCGCGGCGCCGGTAGGCGTGACGAGTTCCTTTTGCACGCCGTTGGAATAGGTGGGCTTCCCTTGCAGCAAATTGGCGGTGGCAGGAGCGGGGACCGGTAAAATTCCGTGCGCCATTTTTACGGTGCCGCCGCCAACGTTCAACGCCGAGCAGGCAAACTTCTCAATGCCAAGCGCGTGGAAGCCGATGCATGCGCCAACGATGTCCACGATGGCGTCAACAGCGCCGACTTCATGGAAATGAATTTTTTCGAGCGGCACGTCGTGGACGCGGGCTTCGGCTTCGCCGAGCTTGACGAAGATTTCGGCGGCGCGGTGACGAACCTCGGGAGCGAGCTGCGACTTTTGCATAATCTCAAGAATCGCACTAAGCGAACGATGCTTGGACTGATCTTCTGTTTTGACTTTGACGTGGGTGGCGGCCATACCGTTTTTCCAGACTTTTTCGGTCGTGAGCTCCCATCCAGGGACCTGGAGGCCTCGGAGTTCGGCGCGGAGGTGCTCCACGTCGCAGCCGGCGTCAACCAGGGCGCCGAGCGTCATGTCGCCGCTAATTCCCGAAAAACAGTCGAAATAGGCGAGTTTCATGGGATGCCGCCGCGCGGTTGGGATTGCCGCCTGAAACGTCTCTCCGCCGGATGCTGATTGATACTATCGGCGGAGGCAGAGTGTGTCAAACGAGGGGAACGATCGGGAACTTAGGCAAGACGGATGACGGTCATGCAGAGAAGTTCGTAGGATTGGCGGAATTCTGTGATTGTTTAAGGAATTGGGAAAATCTAGTTAACAATAACCGGGACCCCTCCCCCCGGTTTTTCATAAGTGTTGATTGTAAAGAACTTTAAGCTATTTAGAATGAACACTGCTAGAAGTGTTCATTCTAAAGGTAGTTGCTGCCGATCTTATCGGACCCATCCCACAAGTGTTGATTCCAAAGATTTTAATACGGCCATGGGTTCTAGTTCGCAAGATGTGGAACTTAACTTAAAGGTTGACCGCAGGAGATCATGCAGAATTACCTGCAAAGTAGTGTATCAGAAAGCTAAAAAAAGTCAAATGAAAAATGAAATGGACTTTGAGGTAAACGGGCGGTGGGACAAAGGAAAGGGACGATGAATTATGGGCTGCGGCGGCGGCGCCGAAGAATCCACAGCTGGGGATTGGGCTGGTGTTTTTGACCGGGTTCGTGCACTTTCCTATACTGGCTGGATTCGAGTACTCCACTCTAGCTCAATTGAGGACACGTGTACCAGACACTGACGAACCGGTTGCGCGAGGCGCTGGCGAGGCACATTCGCGAGAAATATGGCGTGGAGCTGGCGATTGTGCTGGAGCGGCCGCCGAATATTGAGATGGGAGAGGCGGCTTCGCCGGTGTGTTTTGAATTGGCGAAGAGGCTGAAGAGGGCGCCGCGGCAGATTGCCCAAGAGATTGCGAATGGTTTAGGCGGGGTTGAGGGGATCGCGAAAGTGGAGGTGGCAGGTGGCGGGTACTTGAATGCGTATTTTGATCGCGGGGTGTTTTGGGAGGGTGCGCAAGAGGAAGAAAGTGGCGAGTGGCGAGTGGCGAGTGGTGAGCGAGGGAAAGAGAAAGAGAAACAGAAAGCGAAGGAGAAAGAGAAAGGACAACGCAGAGACGCTGAGAGCGCGGAGAAGCGCAGAGTAGGACAAGAAACCGGAGGGGGCGAAGCGCGGGCGGGCAAGGTGATTGTCGAGCACACCAGCATCAATCCAAACAAGGCGGCGCACATCGGGCACGTGCGGAATGCCGTGCTGGGCGACACGATAGTGCGGATTTTGCGGCATGCGGGGAACCGCGTACAGATTCAAAACTATATCGACAATACGGGCGTGCAAGTGGCAGACGTGGTGATCGGTTTACTGCATATGGAAAAGGTCACACCGGTTTGGGTGAAGAACCGTGCGGCAGAACCGAAGTTCGATTACTACTGCTGGAATGTGTACGCGAAGGCGACGAACTTTTTTGCGACGGACAAGGAACGCGCCGGCAAGCTGCGGGGAGAAACGCTGAAGTTGATTGAAGAAGACCGCGGTGAAGACGCGGAAGTGGCGCAAGTGGTGGCGGACGCGATTGTGGGATGCCACCTGCGCACGATGGCGAGGCTGGGTATCAGCTACGAGCTGCTGGCGCGAGAGAGCGAAATTCTGCACCTGCATTTTTGGGATGCGGCGTTTGAGATGCTGAAGAAATCGGGCGCAATTCAACTGGCGACGAGCGGGAAGATGGCAGGCTGCTGGGTGATGCCGTGGGAAGAGGAAGTTAAGGAGGTAAGGGAAGGAAAGGAGGTAAAGGAAAAGAGTGCGGAAGAAGAGGAAGAGAATTCGCAGGACAAGATCATTGTGCGGTCGAATGGGACGTTGACGTACGTCGGGAAGGATATTGCTTATCAGCTCTGGAAATTCGGGCTGCTAGGCAAAGATTTTCATTACCGGAAGTGGGCGGTACCGCGGCTGGCGGCAACGGAAAAAGACGCGCTGGAGGGGCAAACGGTTTGGGCTACGACTAGCGGGGCGAATGATCTGGAGGCGCCGCACTTTGGGGAGCCGGCGGCAAGCGTTTACAACGTGATTGATGCGCGGCAGGCTTATTTGCAGAAAGTGGTGGCGGCGGGACTGCGGGCGCTGGGACACGTCGAGGCGGCGGAGCGGTCGATTCACTTGTCGTATGAGATTGTGGCGCTGACGCCGCGGTGTGCGGCGGAAATGGGCTACGAGCTTACGGCGGAAGAGGCGAAGAAGCCATATGTGGAAGTGAGCGGGCGCAAAGGGTTTGGCGTGAAAGCGGACGATTTGCTGGACAAGCTGGAGACGGCGACGCTGGCGGAAGTGCAGCAGCGGCATGCGGAGATGACAGCTGAAGAGCAGAAGTTGACGGCGCATGCGATCGCTGTGGGGGCGCTGCGATTTTTCCTGCTGAAATTTACGCGCAACGCGATTATCGCGTTTGACTTCAAGGATGCGCTGAGTTTTGAGGGCGAGACGGGGCCGTATTGCCAGTATGCGGTGGTGCGAATTCGCGGGATTCGGCGAAAGGGTAAAGAAGCGGGGGAGACGAACGTGGAGGTAACAAGGGAATCCGCCGGGGCGATACTTTCGAGTGCGGAGGGAAATTCGCTCTGGGAGCTGTTGGTTGCGGCGGGATCGCTGGAGTACGCAGTGGAGGCGGCGATTGCCACGCAGGAGCCGGCGTTCGTGGCGAAGTATGCGTTTCAATTGGCACAGACGTTCAATAATTTTTACCACAAGCACCATATCTTGTCGGAGGCGGATGAACAGAAGCGAGCGTTTTTGCTGCGGCTGACGGAATTGGTGGAAGCGCAACTGGTGAGGGCGCTGGGATTGCTGGGAATTGAAGCGCCGGAGAAAATGTAGCTTCAGTGCGCTAAAGTTTCGACGAACGTAGAACTGGCGGCGTATCGAACGGTCGAGGCCAACGTATGAAGTCCAGATATTGGTGGATTCTTGGCTGCGCACAGGTGGTAGGAACTGTGGTTGGAATGGGGGCCAGTCATGTAGACCACTTATCGTGGGGGCTTTCCCTGGTGCTTTTGCTACCCGGGACGTTGGTGTCATTGCCTTTTTTCACGGAGGGGCATATCGGCAACAATTGGCCTAAATGGACCATCTTCGCAATCGCGGTGACGGCCAATTTGATTTTTTGGGGACTTGTGAGCTTCGTAGTCGACAGGCGTCGACGATCAACCTGAGGTCCTGCCTAGAAAGAAGGTCACGATGTATCGTGCCCCTACGGTCGGAATTCCAGAGCGCGGATCAATAGGAGAGGATGAGATGAACTATGGTGCGGAGGGCGACGCCGGTGGGGCCTTTGGCGAGCCAGGGCTTGGCGTCGTCGTTCCAGGCGGTGCCGGCGATGTCCAGGTGAATCCAGGGCGTGTCGCCGGTGAACTCCTTGATGAACATGGCGCCGGTGATGGCACCGCCGCCTTTGCCGCTGCCGATGTTCTGTATGTCGGCGACGGTGCCCTTGATAAATTCGCGGTAATCGTCGTCGACGGGCATCTGCCACATTTTTTCGCCAACAGCTTTCGAACTAGCGAGAAGCTTGTCCGTGAAGGGCTGGTCGGAGCCGAAAACGCCGACGTTAATGTTGGCGAGGGCCACGACGATGGCGCCGGTGAGAGTGGCGGCGTCGACGAGATGCGTGGCGCCGAGTTGCTTGGCGTAGTGAACGCCGTCGGCGAGAATGAGGCGGCCTTCCGCATCGGTGTTGAGAACTTCGATGGTCTTGCCGGACATGGCCGTCTGGATGTCGCCGGGCTTTTGAGCTTTGCCCCCGGGCATGTTTTCGGTACTTGGGACGACGCAAATTACTTTGACGCCGGGCTTGAGCGCGGCGAGGGCGCGCATCACGCCGAGCATGGTGGCACCGCCGGCCATGTCGTACTTCATTTTTTCCATGCCCTCGGAAGGCTTGATGGAGATGCCGCCGGTATCGAAGGTTACCGCTTTGCCGACGAGACCGATCACCGGTGCGCCGGGCTTTGGCTTCGCAGGCGTGTAGGTGACCACCATGACGCGGGGCGGCTCGGGACCACCCTGAGCGACGCTGAGGAGCGCGCCCATCTTGAGATCAGCGATTTTCTTTTCGTCGAGAATTTCAACGGAGAGGCCAGCTTCCTTGGCCATGGCTTCGGCTTTTTGAGCAAGGACACGCGGAGTGAGTTTGTTGGAAGGCTCGTTGATGAGGTCGCGGGCAAAGTTTTGCGCGTCCGCGATGATGCGGCCCCTAGAAAGGCCTTTTTCTCCCGCTGAGCGTTCCGCGTCAGAATAGCCTGCGATAAGGACGGATTCGATGTTCTTGTCGTTCTTCTTGTCGGTCTTGTATTTGTCGGATTCGAAATCGGCGGCGAGCACGCCTTCGGCGATGGTTTGGGCGGTATCTTCCCTTGCTTCGCCTTCGCGGACCAGCAGAGCGAAATTCTTGACGCCGCGCGCCTTGAGATACCGCAAGGAAGCGCCGGAGATTTTGCGAAGGGCCGCGCCACTGAACTGTTCGCGCTTCCCTGCTCCGACGAGGAGCAAGCGCGCGGCCTTGAGCCCCGCTGGCGCATGGACCAAAGTGAATTCCAGCATCTTGCCAGTTAGCTCGCCGCTCTTGGCAAGCTTGCGCAGGAGGCCACCAGCGGCCTGGTCGATCTCCGCGATGTGGCCCCGAACGGGGTCTGTTTCCTCAAATACATAGGAAACCAGGGCATCGGTTTCGAGTGCTGCGTATGGCTGGGTTACGAGCGTGATCTGCATGGTGCGTTATCGCCTCCGATTGCGATACATGGATTGTTCGACTTCCCTGCGAGCTTCCTTGGTGCGTTCGTCCTGACGGCGATCCCAGGACTTCTTGCCTTGCGCCAGGGCGATTTCGACCTTGGCGATGCCGCTCCGAAAGTAAATCTTCAGAGGAATAACGGTCAAACCCTTGGACTCTGTGCGGCCGGAAAGCTTGTCGATTTCCCTCTTGTGGAGGAGCAATTTGCGCGCTCCCAGGGGCTCATGATTCCAAGGGCCTCCCGGTAAGTACTGTGCAATGTGTGCGTTAACGAGCCACGCGCCGTTGGGCTTGAAATCGACATACGCATCGCGAATGTTGGCTTTGCCTTCCCGGAGAGCCTTGACCTCAGTGCCGTGAAGCACCAGGCCGGCCTCATGTTTCTCAAGAATATGGTAGTTATAGGAAGCGGCGCGATTCTGGGCGACGATGTGCTCGCCGGACTTCGCGGACTTCTCAGGTTTTTTCGCGGGTTTAGCCACAACTTGCCATCATAACTGCTGTGTTAAAAGTTGTCACTCACGACCCGGGAGAAGTGTTATTTCATGGAAGACAGCCAACCTTAGCATCCTTGCCGGGACTCTAAAACGAATGTTAGACTGCTTAAGCTTCGTGTCGAGGCCTCGGAGAGTGCATGCGTCGCTGGGGAAGGTTATTTCTATGCGCCGGTTTGGGGGCGTTCATGGCAGGTTGCCCAAAGGGCAAACCTGACTTCAACGAGGGTAAGAAAGCCGAAACCCTTCAGGATTACGACGCCGCGTTCGTCTTTTACCAAAAAGCTGTCAAGGCTGATCCGTACAACGCGGGCTACAAGATCAAGCTGAACAGAGTGCGCTTCGAAGCGAGCGAACTGCACGTTAAACAGGGCGTGGCGCTGCGGAAAAAAGGCGACTTGCAGGGCGCAGCGGGCGAATTCGAGCGAGCTCAGGCGATCGATCCATCGAACCCCGTGGCGGAACAGGAATTGCGGAAGACCGTGGAAATGATCGCGGAGAAGAACCGCGAGGCCGATGCCGCGGCTGAGCCGCCCAGCGATCCCAACGAGAAACCGCTGGCGTCGTCCCTTCCGGAACTGAAGATCCTGTCGAGCGCTCCCATTAGTTTGTCGATGGATAATGATGCGAAGATCGTTTTTGAGACGCTCGGGAAATTGGCAGGGCTTACGGTGATTTTTGACCCGGACTTCCCTGCACGGCGCATCTCGACGCATTTGAACAATGTGACCATGCAGCAGGCGCTGGATATAGTTTCGATGGAGAGCAAAGCTTTCGTAAAGGTGGTTACGGAGAATATTATTTTCGTGATCCCGGATCAGCCGCAGAAGCGCCGCGATTACGAAGAGGAAGTGGTCAAGACTCTTTATATTTCAAACACGGTGCAGCCGCAGGACCTCACCGAAATCGTTACCGCGCTGCGCCAATTGCTCGATTTGAAACGCATGCAACAACTCAACTCGCAGTATGCCATCGTCGTCCGCGACACTCCGGACAAGATTCAGCTGGCCGAGAAGATGCTCAAGGACATTGATAAAGCGAGGCCCGAAGTGGTAATACAGGTTGAGGTGCTGGAAGCGCGCACGGATCGCTTGCGGGACCTGGGCATCCTGCCCGGACAGACCGCGAGCATCTCAATCAACCCGAACACCAGCAGCTCAAGCACGACCACCACTCCAACCACGCTAAACCAACTGCGGCATCTAACTGGAAGCGCTTACGACGTTACCCTGCCGAGCCTTACGGCGAACGCCGTGCTGACCGATACGAATACGAAGATTATCCAGAACCCGGAAGTTCGCTCAGTGGATGGCCAGGCCGCCAAACTGCGCATCGGGGACCGCATACCTATTGCCACTGGCAGTTTTTCGTCCGGCATTGGAATCGGCGGAGCAACCGCGGCGGGTGGAATTAGTCCGCTGGTGAACACACAGTTCACCTACCTGGACGTGGGCGTGAATATTGATCTGACACCACGCGTGCATCCGAATCGCGACGTCAGCCTGAAATTGAAAGTGGAAGTCTCTTCGCACACGGGCGATCAGTCGATTGGCGGAATTACGCAGCCAATCATCAGCCAGCGCGTCATCGAAGACGACATCCGCCTGAAAGAAGGTGAAGTCAGCATTCTGGGCGGATTGGTCCAGCGCACCGACAGCAAAACCGTCGAAGGCTGGCCAGGCCTAGCGAAGCTTCCGCTGCTGAAGTATTTCTTCTCTCACGATAAGACGGACCGTCAGGAAGATGAAGTACTGATCGTGCTGACACCGCGCATCGTGCGAATGCCAGAATGGACGAAGGCGAATCTACAGCCGATGTACTCGGGCTCCGAGTCGTTCGTGCAGGTAAGGCGGGAAAGCGATACTCGCGCGCCCGTACAACAACCGCCGCCAGCTGCACCGGTTCCGACTCCGACGAATCAAAACATGGGAGGGGGAACGCCCACGGCCACGCCGCCGCCGGCCGCAGGGGCACCCGCGGCCGGGGCAGTTCAGGGAGCTTCTGCGGCCAAGATCCGGTTTGAACCACAGAGCCTGACGTTGAAGGTCGGCCAAAAGGCCACGATTGGCATATTGATTGACAACCAGGAAGTCCCCTACGTGCAGCAGATCTTCCCGGATAAAGGGCAAGCGATTATTTCCGCAACGCGCGGGCCGAACACGCAGGGAGTAAGCGGGAGCGGAACGCTGATGGGAATCGTCGTTAAGGCGCTGGCTCCGGGTACATCGAACCTGTCCATCGTGCAAGTGAACGCGAAAGATTCGCAGCAGAAACCGATACCGCTGATCAGCAGCGAGGCGACGCTGCAAGTCCAGTAGTAGCAGGATGGTGCGAGCGATGTTGCGCAACGCCTCATACCACGGACGAATTCCCAGACGAACCATCGGCAAACCACCGTGTTCCGCCGAAGCGGGCATGACGCTGCTGGAGTTGATCATCGCCTGCTCCATTCTGCTTGTTCTATCTTCCGCGGCGCTTCCCATTGCGAAGTACACGATCATTCGGCAGAAAGAAGCGGAGCTTCGCCACGATCTGCGCGAGATGCGCGACGCAATCGACCGGTACAAAGACACCGCCGACCGGGGACAAATTCGCGTGGAACTCGGGAGCGAGAACTACCCGCCAGACCTGGAGACAATGGTGAAAGGAGTGCAAATCGGCGCCAGCGGCGATAAGAAGATTCGTTTTCTGCGGAAGATTCCCGTGGATCCCATGACCGGACGGGCCGAGTGGGGCCTGCGTGCCGTTCAGGACGATCCCGATTCGACGAGCTGGGGCGGCAAGAACGTGTTCGACGTATACTCGAAGTCGACGGGAACGGCGCTGGACGGGACCAGGTATTCCGATTCGAATTACTGGTAGATCGCACGAGGATTCGAAATGAAAATACTCTCGCAAATTCGAGCCGAAAGATCGTCGTTACGAAAACGGCGCGGCGCGATGTTCGACGCTGGATTTACGCTCATCGAATTGATGATCGTTATTACGATTATCTTGATTCTGATTGGGATGGCTGCCCAGCGCTACGACAAGTCCGTCCAGCGCGCACGCGAAGCGACCTTGAAACAGGACCTTATGGTGATGCGACAATCGATCGATAACTACACACTGGACAAGCAGGCCGCGCCACAGTCTCTGGACGATTTAGTGCAAGCAGGATATCTGCGCAAAGTTCCCGTGGACCAGATCACCGGAGCGAAAGACTGGGTCCCCCAATTCGATAGCGTGGTGCTCAGCCCGGACCAAACGACTACCGGGATGGTCGACGTGCATTCCAATTCCACAAAAGTTTCTCCCTTTGACAACACGCCGTACAACGAGTGGTAGCTGGCTTGGTCGTTTCGAAACGCATGGCATGAATGTCCCCGATGGCTCAGGCTGATTTGACGGGGCGGCGCGCGTCCGCTATAGTGGTTGTGCGGGGTGGAGCAGCCTGGTAGCTCGTCGGGCTCATAACCCGAAGGTCGTCAGTTCAAATCTGACCCCCGCAACCAATTGTTAGTTGATTTGAAACGGCTCAGAGGATGCTCCCTCTAGGCCGTTTCGCTTTTGGCGTCCAATTGCGTCAAAGACAACCGCATGGCCTAGTTGCGCTGCGACACGCTTAGCGTCTTCGCTGATCACATGCGTGTGATCGTCGCCCGTGACTTGCGAGCCGCTGGAGTGTCCGAGGGTAATTCAATTGTGCCAATGTCTTCCCCCGCTTGTGCAGCTGGCTCTTTAGTCTAGGCGAACATCATGTGCCGCCGCACGGCAGATACAGCACGTTGTAGCTGGTAGTTAGGTTTTTACTTGCTGGTGCATTTTTCTTAGTGTTTCGACGCCCATATGTATCCTGGAGGAAATGGGTTGGTGAGCGATCACGGCTGTTTTTTGGCAAGCGTTTACCAAGAAAGAGCTTGAGGGGCAATCAGACTCCCAACGATGGAGTTCGGCAAGGTTGCAGGGTTAACTGCGTGTAAGCCCATGCGGATAAGGTTGGCAGGAAAGCACTGGCGACCAATAGTCCGCTGGAGATCCCCTGACCAAAAGGGGGACGGATATCAAAGTTTTTGTTTGAAGCAAACGTTTGCTCAGTGTATATTTAAGGGCCAGTGAAGGCCTCTTATTCATCCATTCGATTGGGTTCTGGCGCTTTGGGGTTGAGTGCGGTGGTCCTGACAACTCTTATCCTGCTTCTGAAATCTCATGATTGGGTTAGCCGATCACAGTTCAGAACGCTCCTAAGATCCGCGCTGTTGTGACCCTGTAAAACAGTCCGCTGGCCCACAAACTCTTTGCAAATTGAAGCGGCTCTCTATTCGTGTGCCCGGCCAGGTTGCGATCCGCGCCCGTGGGTCGACCGCGATCTCTCCTGACTGTTGCCTTCGGGAAAGGCCGTGGACTTTCTCAGAATTAGACGCGTTCGAAGAAGATATTCCGTTCCGTCCGCTGCAGGAATCTCCCTCTTCACTTCCTTGAGGAGCGCATCAAACGCAAGTCTTGCCAACTCTGTCTGCGACATTTGAACTGTGGTAAGTGGAGGAATCATGAAATCGGCCATCCGGATATCGTCAAACCCAATCACCGACAATTCCTGTGGAACCTCGATTCCCAGTTCGAATGCCTGCCGGATCACGCCAATGGCAGTCATATCGTTGGAGCAAAGAAGAGCAGTCGGTCGTTCCCGCAGCCTCGAGAGCTTTTGCAGAGCGCGCTTGCCTCCCTCCAACCTATGGTCTCCCTCGACGATGAACTCCGTCCTTACTGGCAAGCCGATCTCGCGCATCGATCCTTCAAACGCATCTTTTCTCGCTAGTGCGGACTTCAGTTTGAGAGGGCCGGTCACAAAACCGATCTGCTCATGCCGCAGCGCGGCTAGATGTTGTACGGCCTGGCGAATTCCATCGGCGTAGTCGACACGGATATTACTAACGCGCGGCGCCTTCGGGCCAACGTCGACAAACACCAGGGGCAAATTCCGAAATCGGAGATGCTCCAACAAGGCGTCTTCCATTCCGAAAGTAAGAATCGCAACGCCATCCACCCGCTGTTCAATCATCCGGCGGACCGCGAGTTCCATGCGTTTGGGATCATGGATGGTTGACGTCAGAAGAATTTCGTAATTCTGCTCGACAGCCAGGGTTTCAAACGTCTGAACAATCTCGGGGAAAAAAGGGTTTGTTATTTCCGAAACGACCAAACCAAACGTACGGCTCTTTCCGGAAACCAATGCGCGTGCTTGCCTGTTGGGGTAGTACCCCAGTTCTTCAACCGCCTTCCAAACCCGCTTTGCCAATTGTGCATCGACGGTCGTAATCTGATTGACGGTGCGTGACACCGTTGCCGTCGATACCCTGGCTCGTCTTGCCACGTCACGAATGTCCACGAAGCCTCTTTAGCGCCGAATTTTATTATAGTCAGTATACGCTTTCTCACAGTCTTTCCACTGCAGGGTTTTCAGATGCGTGTTTTTTGACTCCTGATTCCCCCAAGTCTTTGTAAGGAATTATCGGTTTCTCGATAGCAATCGCACGGTGTGAACTTCGATAAGTATTATGACGAAGTCAGATCGCTCTCGGCACAGAACAATGTAAGAGAGTCTGAAGGAACGAGCAGCACGATGGGTGGGGACAAAACTCCTTGCAGTGAATGCAAATGCGTGGTAAACGTTTACCGTATTTCGCCGGGTATTCTCTGTGGTGCGTCCAAATTCACACGAGGACTATTCATGCTTGGACCTCCAGCACGTACTGCTGGTTTCTTCGTTCTCGTCATTGGGGCAACTTGTCCAACTGTGCCGGGCGCGGGTTCGTTATGACAATCCTGCGAGACTCGGTGGTCTCACACCCCGAGTAGCAGACGGTTTGCGTGATCCGGCACAGTTTTGAAAGCGATCGTGGTGAGGAACCAATTGCCCGCATTGTCTGGAGGAATCGGACGCAATTCTGTATGTTGCGACTTGTTCTGTTAACGTAAACCATTGCCTGCGGCAAGAGGTCGCAACTCACAGTTGACCGCTGGACTCCGGGACGCGTGGAGGTTTGTAATCATGACTTCGATCGCACGGCGACGCTTTTTGCGGCAGTCTCTTGCAGTTGGGGCGGGGTGTTCAACGCCATTGCTGCTCAGCCGGCTGGTAACAGCACAGACTCCCTCTTCCGATCCTGTGGCTCCGGCGCGCGTGTATCTGGACACCAGGCGCACCATAGCTCCCGTCGATCGGAATCTCTTCGGATCGTTCCTGGAGCACTTGGGGCGTGCGATCTACGACGGGATTTATGACCCGGGCTCAAAGCTGTCTGACTCCAGCGGTTTTCGAAAAGATGTAATGGAGGAAATCCATTCGCTCGCCGTACCCATCATTCGGTACCCGGGCGGCAATTTTGTTTCGGGATACAACTGGCTCGACGGAGTTGGGCCTCAACAAGAGCGCCCCACGGTTCTGGATAAGGCGTGGAACTCAATCAACACGAATCAATTCGGGACCAACGAATTCATGGCGTGGTGCAAGGCAGTAGGCACCAAGCCACTGATGGGACTGAATTTGGGAACTGGGACTTCCGAACAGGCAGCTGCGCTCGTGGAATACTGCAATGTCGAAAAGGGTACGCGCTGGAGCGAATTGCGGAGAAAGCACGGAATTGCCGAGCCCTACAATGCGCAGAATTGGTGCTTGGGCAACGAGATGGACGGGCCCTGGCAAATTGGGCATATGACCGCGACGGAGTATGGCTTTAAGGCCGCAGACGCAGCGCGACAGATGCGCTATGTGGATTCTTCCCTCAAGCTCGTGGCGTGCGGATCGAGCGGCCCAGGCATGCCCACCTATCTCGATTGGGATCGCGAAGTATTGGAGCAATGTTACGAGTACGTGGACGCGCTTTCTTTGCATCGGTACATTGGAAACACACAGGAAGAAACGGGCGGCAAGAGCGAGAAATACCTGGCAATGAATTTGACCATGGACCGGCAGATCGCGGAAACCGCGGCCGTATGCGACTATGTTCGCGGCCGGAAGCACTCCAGTAAGAAACTGTGGCTCTCGTTTGACGAGTGGAACGTGTGGTACCGAGCCCGAAGTGGCGACGCCGTGAACGGCCACAAGCGTGAAGCGCCCCATCTATTGGAGGAGGTATACAACCTCGAAGATGCACTTCTTGTGGGCGGAATCATCAATACGCTGCTTCGGAACGCTGACCGCGTGAAACTGGCGTGCCTCGCGCAGTTGGTGAATGTGATTGCGCCCATCATGACTAACGCCACTGGCCTGTATCGCCAGACAATCTACTATCCGTATAGTTGGGCGCTTCAAATGGCGCGAGGATCCGTGCTCAGCCTGCTGCTGGAGTCCCCGGTTTATGAAGCCACCGGAATCGGGGATGTTTCTTATCTGGATGTAACGGGGACTTTCTCTAAGGAAAATGGCACTGTCACGCTATTCATTCTGAACCGGGATCTTTCCAAGGCGCGCCAAGTCGATGTGGTCTGGGAAGATTCGTCACCCGCGCGCGTGCTAACGTCCACAGTGCTAACCGGAAGTGATTTGAAGGCCTCCAATAATTTTGATGCGCCAAAGCGAGTAGCTCCCCAAGAACTTGGAAAGCCGGTGACCTCTGGAACGCACTCGAAATTTGAGGTGCCGCCACGTTCTTATACCGCGATTCAGTGGGGCACATAGAGTCGGAAGGGCGTGGCAGTTTATTCATTCGGAGCGAATAATAATCCCATGGCAATTGTGGCGGGAGTGGACTTTGGTACCTTGAGCGCTCGCGTTTCCATCGTGGACAGCGAAAGCGGACTACTGGCGACCGCGCATGCCGAATACCCGCTGCACAGGAAACGCGAAGACCCCGAATACGCAACGCAATCGCATGACGATCAGATGCGCGCTTTGGCGTCGGCCACCCGTGAGGCCCTGCAAAAGGCGCAGGTCTCCGGCGATCAAGTGCAGGCGCTGGCGATGGATACCACCGGCTCCTCGGTGATTCCCGTTGGAAAAAATCTTCAGCCGCTCGATGAATATTACCTTTGGTGCGATCACCGGGCCAAAGCAGAAGCCGCGGAAATCACGGAGGCGGCGCATCGCGAGGGACTCCAGGCCATTCAGTGGTGCGGCGGAGTTTATTCGTCCGAGTGGGGCTTTTCGAAACTGCTGCACTGGCTGCGACACAATCCAGCGAAGCGCGCCGAGTTCTTATCCGCTTTCGAACACTGCGACATGGCCGCAGCTACGCTCTGCGGAATTACCGATCCCCGACTGGTAAAGCGCAGCGTTTGTGCCATGGGGCACAAGTGGATGTGGAATCCAGAACTGGGAGGGCTGCCATCGGAGAAGTTCCTCGTCAAAGTGGATCCGTTGTTTGCAGGCGTACGGGAAAAACTCCAGAGCGACTATGCCACTTCAGACCAGATTGCTGGAAGGCTTTCCGCATTCTGGGCCGAAAAACTCGGGTTGACCGCTGGCATTCCCATACCCGTGGGGGCATTCGATGCACATTGGGACGCCATAGGCGCGGGTTGCCGCACCGAGGACATGGTGAATGTCGTCGGTACTTCGACTTGCATGATTGGCATCACGCCGTCGGTAAATCTCGTTCCGGGCGTCTGTGGAGTCGTGCAAGGGAGCGTGCATCCGCGTCGCACTGGAATTGAAGCCGGTCTTTCCGCCGTAGGAGACATCTTTAGTGCCATTGCCAACCGCGCTGGAACGGATGTCCCCACGCTGAGTCGCGGACTTGAGAATTATCGCGCCGGACAAACTGGCCTTCTCCGCATGACTTGGGACAACGGAGACCGCACGGTGCTGGTAAATCCGAATTTACGAGGGATCACGCTCGGTTGGAACTTGCAGAGTACCGCTCAGGACGAACTCTTTGCCGCCATCGAAGGCACTGCCTTTCACACTCGAATCATCCTGGATCGCATGGCCGAACACGGCGTGCACATAAAACGCGTGATCAATGCCGGTGGCATTCCGCAAAAGAACAACGTACTGAATCAAATCTACGCCAACGTTCTGGGGAGGCCAGTTCTTGTGCCAAGCAAAAGCGTTGTCAGTCTTGGTTCCGCGATTTTTGCTTTCCTCGCTGCAGGGACTTTCAAGACGGTGGAAGAGGCTCAAGACAAGATTTGCCCGGATCACTCGATATTTGAACCCGACCCGGCAGCGCAGAAGGTCTACGACTCACTCTATCCACTCTATCAAAAGCTGTATTTCTCTTTTGGCCAGCCACAAGACACGCCATTGGGCGATGTCCTGCCAAAGTTAATACTCTTGGCCCAGCAAGCTAGCTGAGTACACTTACCTGCTAAACGCTTACAGTTGGAGCTACGCGCTTCTGCCTGCAGTCGACCCATTCTTTTGCCGGAGCGTTCGTGGCCGCCACCGCGTTTCTGCTTCTGGGGATCTCCGGATATATATTCCTGTTGGCACGCATAGAACCGATCCCCGACCCCGCCTGAAGCGAGTAGGCGCGGCCCAGTTTCAGCACATGTCGCGCTCCGCACATCACTCGTAATACTCCGGCGCCTTCTTCAGCCCTTGCCATTGCTCACCATCATGGCCAAAAACGATCAGCTTCATGTGTTCACGCTCCACCAGATCCAGCAGCTTCCGCGTGCTGGCGCGCAACTGTTCCTCGTTGTCATCATTCGGCCAGGCCTTTCGTTCGACGGTAAAAAGGCGCTCCATCATAACCGCGTCGATAGCCAGCAACACCGCTCCGGTCTGCGGCAACCGCACCAGCACCGACTGGTGCCCAGGAGCGTGCCCACTAGTTTCGAGCACGGTTAGGCCCAGCAGGATTTCCGTGTCGCCCTCAACCAGCCTGTAGCGAAGCGCGGGATGATCCCAGTGAGCGCGCGCTGCGGCAAACCGCGGGTGACCGCTTCGCGCCAAATCATAGTGTTCTCGCTGTACGACGAATTCCGCTTTCGTGAACGCGTCATGATATCCAGCGTGGTCTACGTCGAAATGCGTGCAGATGACCATATCGATCTCGTCTGGTTTCAACCCCAGCGCAGCAAGGTGCTCGATCACGTTCATTTCTTCGCCGCCCCCCGGCACTGCAGGTCGCGGCGCGTCCGCGGCCATCCCGCTGTCAATCAAGATGTGCTTCCCGTCGCTAGTCTCCACGAGATAGCACCCCAGCACCATTTCCATGCTTCTTCCCTGCCCTAACGGCACCAGCGAAGCGGATAATTGCATCACGTAGAGTTTCTGCGGACCAGAAGCGTTCATCGTCATCGGGAATCCTTTCTTGTCGTAAGAATGTTTCGCTTCTATCCTTGGAGAGACCAATGGGGCGAAAACCTGCCGTGCTCTCCGGGCCCACGACTGCACAGAGCGTCTGCCGGCGATATCCGGCTGTCTCCCCGACATACAGTATATCACATTTATACGGTATTGTCAACTTGCTTAATGGGAGGGATTGGGTAGCGCAAGGTCGATAGCCCGCGCTTATGCCAATCGCTATAATGTTTTTAGCGCCCGTAGCTCAGCTGGATAGAGCGTCTGCCTTCGAAGCAGAGGGTCGGGAGTTCGAGTCTCTCCGGGCGCGCCACCTCCTTACAATTTGTTTTCAATCGCTTCGACCAAAGCCTTCGCCTAAGATTGCAACCCAGCAAACCTCACGAAGAAAAGGTTGACACCTCTCCTCGCTCTATCCAATATGCGGCAAGCTGGAGGGTGCCCTATGAACGTGAGCGAGCGATATCTCTCTCGGCGAAGCCTGCTGAAGATTTTGGGACTGGCAAGCGGTGGAGCCGCCGGCGGTCGATGGTTAGGATCGGGCTTGTCGATGGCCGCCCAGGAGCCCGCGCGGGGAAAGGTGCTTGAGTCTTTCACCGGGCCTGGAGAAAACCCGCACTGGAATTCCGTAGGCCCTTATGTGACTGAGCCTCAAAAAGTTCCTTTGATTCTGCTGACAGACCGGCCCGTTCAGCTCGAAACACCTCGCCATTATTTCCGCACCCCATTCACGCCCAACGAAGCTTTTTACGTGCGCTGGCATCTCGAAGGTATCTCCAACACAGTTGACCTGAAAACGTGGAAGCTGCATATCGAGGGGAATGTCACTAAACCGCTTGCGCTGACCCTTCCCGAGTTGATGCAGAACTTCAAACCGGTTTCACTCGCCGCGGTAAATCAGTGCTCCGGCAACAGCCGCAGTCGCCTGCAACCACGGGTGCTTGGCGGTCAATGGGGCCACGGCGCTATGGGGAACGCCATGTGGACCGGCGTGCGGCTGCGGGAGCTTCTCGATATGGCCGGCGTAAAGAGCGGCTCCTTGCAGGCGCAGTTTCAGGGCCTTGAAACTGGGCAAGGACCAGCAGGCCTCGGCTCGAATCTTTTTCTCAAATCGCTCGATCTTGGAAATCCTGTACTTGATGAATGCCTCGTCGCCTATCTGATGAACGGCGAGCCGCTTCCCTTGCTCAATGGATTTCCTGTGCGGCTGGTCGTTCCTGGATATTTTGCGACCTATTGGACCAAGTGCCTCACGTGGATTCGCGTTCTGAACGCACCGGACGAAAATTTCTGGATGAAGACCGGGTACCGCGTGCCGGACACGCCACGCGGGAACACCACTCCCGAGGATGTCCAGGCCGGCAAAGTAAAAACGGTGCCGATCGAGCGGCTTCCCGTGCGGTCTTTCCTCATCTCCCCCGATGGATCTTCCAAAATCCCTGCGGGAATGAACGTCACGTTGCAGGGCATCGCTTTCAGCGGGTTTGCCCGCGTCAGCCGAGTGGAAGTTTCGCAGGATGGCGGAAGCAACTGGACGCCGACAAAACTCGGAGAGGACTATGGCGCGTACTCCTTCCGCACCTGGGAGGCGTCGTGGACCGCAAAGTCCCCAGGGCGTTATTCGCTGGCGGTGCGTGCCACCGATGAAAAAGGCAACACCCAGCCCGACGAGCCGGTCTGGAATCCAGGAGGGTATCTCTGGAATCGAATTGAGCGGCAGGAAATCGTAGTAGGAAATGCAGGCTAAAGGGAGAACTCCTATGAAAAGCAGAGTTCGAGCTATTTTTCTCGTGGTGTGCGGCTTGGTAATGGCGACGGGTCTCGTTTACGCCGACTTGAAGAAAGGCTACTACGCTCCAACGGAACTCGGAAGCCTGCGGCAGCCAGGGTCCGTCGAGCTTTTGCCGGATTCGAACTATCAGGTTTCGGCATACCCGGTGCCCACTCTGGACCTCGCCCCCGGGGATGGCCTCCAGGAAGTCCAGATTTACTGCAATACCTGTCACGGCCCGCGCTATATCACCATGCAGCCGCCGCTCCCCGCCGCCACGTGGGAAGCCGAGGTCAACAAAATGAACAAGACCTTCGGCGCAGCGATCCCCGATGAAAACGCGCGGAAAATCATTCTCTACTTGCAAGCCCACTATGCGCCCGAAAACCGCAAGCAATAGAATTGAAAAGATTTGACAAGGAGGCGGCCTCGCAGGCACTGCCCGCTTTCATCTGGAATATTTGCATGGCAAGGGGTAGCATCCTGCCCATGCTCAAACTACTTTTTGTGGTGCTTGCTTTTTTCACCGCAACAGCTTTCGCTGCCGACCTTCCAACCAAAAAATATTTGAACCTTGCCGCCATCAAAACGATGGTTGTCGCTGCCGAAGCGGAAGCCCAAAAGCGGCACGTGGAAGTGACGATTTGCATCGTCGACGAAAGCGGCAATCTGCTTTTTCTCCAAAAAGCGGACGCCGCGTCTCTCAACACCATCGAGTGGGCGCAGAAGAAAGCCCGGCACGCGGCCTTCTACAGGAGTCCCTCGAAGGACGGCGCCGACGCGGTGAAAAAAGGCAATCTCGAAGTTCTGGCTTTTCCAGACTACTTTCCCAACCAGGGCGGGCTGCCCATCCAGGTGGACGGCCAGACCATCGGCGGGATTGCCGCCAGCGGGGCTAAGTCCGAGATCGACGAAGCCATCGCACAGGCCGCACTCGACGCTCTGTTCAAGAAGTGAGCGAGCTTGAGTGGTCGTCGTAGCCGCACTTAGTGGCGCGGTTCCCTGCCCTGTGGATTCGCGGTCGCGGCTGACCGCGTACCGAACATCGCTCGCGCGCCGAGAAAAAGCATAACTGCACCGAATAACAGCAAGACAATGCCCCAGATCAGGTTGATATTAATCCCCAGCGATTGGGCGTAGAGCGACGGGTTGCTGAACGCACCAAAAACGATCAGCATGATTCCGAAGATGGTGAAGATCATTCCGATCGGCAAACGAATATCCAGGCCCATGTGCGCCCCTCTCTAGCGGAAAATAAAATTCAACAGCACGGTGGCTCCGAGAATCGCGATGCCCAGGTAGGCTGGCCGCTTGTACCAGCTCAGATGCCCTTCCTGCGGGCGTTCCGTCAGCGAATAAACGAGACCGACGAGGCGCGATTCTTCCGGCGCTTTGGTCGCGAGACTGACGAGGATAGTCACCAGGAAGCACGTGGTCCAAGCGAAAATCGCGGTCCAAAAATTCTGCGCCATTTCGCTCGGGTAGGTGTGCAGCACGGCCAACCATCCACCTTTCACGCCGGGAATCGCATCCACAGGAATCGTTAGCGCGTGATGAATTGCCGCCGCAAAAGTTCCCGAGAGCAGTCCGATGAAAGCTCCGTGCCCAGTGGCCCGCTTCCAGAACATTCCCAGGAGAAATGTCGCGAACAAGGGAGCGTTCACGAACGCAAAGACGAGCTGCAGCATGTCCATGATGTTGTTGAAGCGCGTAGCCAGATACGCGCCGGCAATGGAGAGAGCAATTCCGAAAACCGTGGCCAGCCGGCCCATCATTAAATAGTGCGCGTCGCCCGCATTTGGCCTGATGTAGGGCTCATAGATGTCGTGCGTCCATACGGTGTTGAAGGCCGTTACGTTGCCGGCCATGCCGGACATAAAACTGGCGAGCAGCGCGGTCAGACCAAGCCCGAGAATCCCCGTCGGGAAGTACCGCAGGAGCAAATTAGGAACCGCGAGATCGTAGTCCAGTTGCGGATGGCCGCTGTTATCGAGAACGGGCTGTCCCGTAGTGGCATCAAGTTTTGCTGGAATGAGCCCTCGTCCCGCGGGCGCTGCGATCGCGGAGCCTTGCGGACCGTTCATGACCGGCGGCGCCTGAGTGGGCAATGCAATGGCAATCAATCCGGGAAGAATGACCAGAAACGGAAAAAGCATTTTAGGAACGGCGGCAATGAGAGGGGTACGCCGCGCGGAAGCCATGGAGTCCGCAGCCATGGCGCGCTGCACAACGAGAAAATCCGTGCACCAATATCCGAACGAGAGCACGAATCCAAGACCCATGGTCAGGCCGAACCACTCGACGCCCAGACGATTGGTGTGCGGGCTGCCCATGCCGACCCACGAATGCACGTAGGAAGGGCCGAGCGAAGCCTTCAAGCCCGACCAGCCACCAACATTCTTCAAGCCGAGCCAGACGAGAGGAATGAAACCGGCAACGATAAGAAAAAACTGAAGAACTTCGTTGTAGATGGCGCTCGTCAGTCCACCGAGGTAGATGTAGGTGAGCACGACCAGCGCCGACACGATAATGCCAGTGTGAAAGATCCACGCTTGCGGGAGTCCGAGAGTACGGAATGGCGCGTCAAGAATGTGCAATGTCTGAATCAGCTTGGCCATGGCGTACATGGAAATGCCGGAAGAAAAAATCGTCATGGTGGCGAAAGAAATGGCGTTCAGACCGCGCGTTTTTTCGTCGAAACGCAGCCGCAAGTATTCCGGCACGGAGCGGGCACGGGAACCGTAGTAGAAAGGCATCATGAAAATACCGACGAACACCATCGCAGGGATGGCGCCGATCCAATAAAAGTGGCTGGTGAGGATGCCGTACTTCGCGCCGGACGCGCCCATGCCGATAACTTCCTGCGCGCCGAGGTTGGCGGAAATAAAAGCAAGGCCACAGACCCATGCGGGTATGGAACGGCCAGCCAGGAAAAAATCCGCGCTGGTTTTCATGTAGCGTTTGAGGGCCGCGCCGATGCCCAGCACGAACGCGAAGTACACGGCCATGATGACCCAGTCGATGGTGGTCAAGCCCATTCGTGCGACCTCCTCAACTGCAAGAGTCTGAAACGAAGATGCGTGAAGCGGGCGACATGATAGCACTCAAGCAAGGAGGACGCACCCTACTCGAACTGCTTTCGGAACTGAGCGAATTGTTGCTTCAGATCCGCGAGTTCCTTTTGCAAGTCTGCGACGCCGCTGCGATATGCGGCGATTTCTTTTTCAAGATGCGCAATCCGTTCCCCATCTGCGGAAGCCGCAGTTGCGCTTGCTCCTGGTTCTGACTTTGACTCAACATCGCCGGCCAAAAGATGCGAGTAG